>BNJT01002644.1_pt1 | contig 92234 bp, 80 predicted proteins | sample 8540491 | NCBI WGS metagenome assembly BNJT01 (sample SAMD00202455, study PRJDB9452) | human saliva metagenome | host: Homo sapiens | reverse complement strand
GTTACGTATTGCTGACAGTTTTTATTTCGAAAACTGAATGAATTCTGTACATTTCAGAAGGTTGTCAATCTTTCGACAATATTCGATAAAAACACCAGCAATCTTTCTTGAACCCTTCGGTTTTCATAAGGACTCTCTTCTACATCAAAGAAAACGGAAGGGAATGGTGTCTCGCCCTCTTTCCGTGGGACAACTGCAATACAGACAGCTTTCATCTGTGAAACGGTATCAATATTTAATTCGTTGTTTTTAGGACAAGGAGATATTAGTTACATTGGACTTCTTAATTTGATAAAATCAGCGCAAAAGCTGGTGGAGGAAGCATTTCACGGCACGGGCGCAATTCTATGAACGATACACCCTGATGACAAAATCCTGTTCGAAAGGGCTTACGGAATTTGTTCTTTGAATTTGGGTCTTTATAATTAAATTCAGATTAAAAATAGCGCAGTCGATAAATTTTTCTGTAAACTAAACACCGCTCACAAAAGCGTAGGAAAACAACTACGAAGTCCTTAAAAGAAAACATCAACAGAAACGGAGTTTACCATCATACAACTACCTATCCTGCCGTCATCGTTTTAATGATCGTATCAGAAAATCGCAATGTTTTCGCTGTGGGAATACGGGATTACAGATTATCCTGTTTTTTCCAGTTGTGACAAACGAAATATGCCACTGATGGGATGAAAACGGCGATTAATCAAGAGCGATTACGGCAATTTTCATAATGATTGAAACTGGCTTTTTGAGTGAAAATACGATTATTATGACATAAATTTAGCCCAAAAGCGCAATGGCGCAGAGGAAAATCTTGCCTGTCCGCAATGATTTTTTCTTATCAAAACCTAATAATTTGTGCATAAATCAATCAGTTACCAATACACCGTTGAGGATACTTCTTGAATCACAAATCCCAGAGAAATACTGGTTATCTGGCGATTACGGCTGGCAAAATCTATTTTTCGCACCTCTATACAGAAGGCCCGTTTCAGAAAAGACATGGTAGAAATATGAAAGTCCTTATCTTTTTCTCATCGGGTCTTGCAGATTTATTTCAAAATTATCTATTAAAACTAAACGCTTCTAAAATTTTAGGATATCCTACTTTAATGATTTATACCGGCAGCTGTATGGGAAAATTGAACCCAAACCAGAGACTGCATATCAGTTTGAAATCAATCATTTATTCAAGTTTTCAAAAACCTGAATATAGACATCGCTTCTTTTATAACGATATAGAAAAATTCTATCCAGTGGCTGCCCACTTCTTCTGATATTGTCGCCATTTAACATAAAAAATCCGCTCCTTTGGTGGTGAAATTTATGCCGATTACACCCACAACATAGGCAGAAACACTCTTGGAAAATAAGTCTTTCTTACGCCTATACCAAACCTCCAAGCAAAGATACAGAAAACAAATCACTTCTCCTATGTCCCAAAACATAGCCAATGATTGATTCCCCACTGAAAACAAACATTTAAATGTCCATCCAAGGAATGTTACCAGCAAAGTTTTCACAACTACGATGAAACAAAAATCACTGCCTATTACACCATTTCTGTGGGAATACAGGAGTGGAGTTTTATTGAAGAAAAATATTTGGGGGAAAGATTAACAACACTTCTAAATCAAGTCTATAAAACTAAAGTGACCACATCTCCGCTGCCTTTTGAGAAATTATAATATTACTTTTAATATCACTTTTAATAATTACATTTCATGAAATTTTTAAAATCACAGGGTTTATCGTTTTTAGCCCCAAATGGTTGCTTCTGAACCGAGACGAAGCAGACAATATCCTTGCAGAAAGTATTTAGAATGGAATTTCAGAAGCGAAGGAAGGTATACCTTTCTTCCTAATGTAGAAATGTTACATCAAAAGATGGTTTTCCATCAAAAACGATATCTAAAATTGTTGAATGGAGAAAACTCGAGATGTCCTCCACATGTATTTCAATAATGAAGCCTGTCTTGTAGTGAATAATTCCTATCAAAAATCTGTCGTCACTGATAGACATACTTTTAAGAAAAGTTGAAATCACACAGATGTAAAATCCTCGTTAACATCACTTTCGTAGGAATCAGTTTATGTCACAAAACAGCACTTTGCTATGAGAGCAAAGCAACTGGCTTATATTACAGAAAAATTACAACTTGACAAAATTCTAGCAGCGATACTGTTGAAAGAATCAACTGACGGAAACCAATGTATTTGTTCAAAATGGTGTTTTGGACAGAACAAAAACTCACTATCATTTCTTCATCTAATACCAACAGTGAACCATTTCAATACTCAACGAGCTATCGAATAAAACCATTTTCGCAACAGTGGACAGCACAGGACAGGAAAGCTACTATTTACCTTGTTATTTATAAACATAATCCAGGAAACCTTACAAATACGATAGCTCCGAGAATAAAAATGCTAACAACACTGAAATAGACAATGGCTACATCTACTTCACAGCAGAACAGAGTTACAACCATGCAACCTTTTTCCAACACCGCCCATGAAATCCCATACTTAGTGTGTCAGAAAACGGATAGTCTCCACTTTGTGGATTTAATGTGATTGATGGGTTTATATATTACTTCCTGATGCCAAAGGATTTACCCAAGCCAGTTGAGGTAAGCATCTACACTCCTTCGGGAATTGTATAAAAACTTTCTTCAGGAAGAGGAACTGAACGTTTTCTCATTAAAATAAATAAAAAATTGGGCTTTAAAATAAGTTCAATTTTTTTTTTGCTTCGTATTGCTTGACCTTTTGCAGCTCATGTTTCATTAGGAATTCCCTCCAAACTGCCTCTTTTATTTCCTTTTCCTTCAAAATTCTTATCTCTACCAGGCTTCATGTTAAACATTTGCATAACTTCTCCGTTATTATTGGTGCATGAAAATCTCTAACATGGTCTTTTTCCTCTACTTCCTTTATTTTTTCTTTTTTCGCCACACATTCGAAAATTCTTCTTTAATTTTCCTGTTTGTAAGAATTTTTGTTGTGGATATCTGTTTTACAAAAGAGTAAACAAATCCTCTGAACTTCCTTGTATCAAACAGCATCCTACGCAGCGCAATTATCCAAAACATCATCTGAAATCATGCAATCGGTCTGGAAGATTACCACCATTTTTTGAACACATGCTTGCATCCTTCCCAGTGGAAGTTTCAGCCTTGGAAAATAAGCCACCATTTGACCCTAAACTTCATGCCCGTGAAAAGTCCATCCTGTTCCTTTCATACATATTTTTTGTTTGAGCTTTGTCACATCCCGCAGCAGCGCCGTCCATCTGAGCCAAAAGATTATCCGTGTTTTTGAGATGTTATCCACACCTTCCAGCGTGTTGTAGTTATCTTATGTTTCTGCCTCATTTATCCCTTTCTAATGCTGTAAGTTTGTAAAATAATATCCAAAGCCTTGTTTTTTTTTTCTTAGTGTTCAGCTCATGAAGTTTTTCGGGACAGCACAATTTTACAACCCACCATTATCCGCCCACAGTGATTATTTCATTCTTTTCGCTCTTTTTCATGGCTTCCAATGATTTTTGCTCATTGAAAAAACCAAGCGTAGAAGCAAACCTAATGGCGCGCCATCATTCTCAAAGGGTCGGTCTGAGTAGGTTTGACCTCGTTTCACGGGAGTTCGAAGTGATCTTTCGCTCCATATCTTCCATCCCATTAAACGATCTATCGCCCCAAAATTATCTTTATTATGAATGCCATCGCATTCATCCTCAAAATCTCTATGTTTGGTCGTCTTCCAATGTTCTTGCTCCACCTGAGGGTTTCTGGCATTCATGCTATAATCCTTCTTGCTCCTACAAATTCCAGTTCTAATTTTCATAACGAAACATCGTTCCATATGTTTTAAAACAGAAACTTAGTTTCAGGATTGATACTTTTTTTGGCAATGGTTTATGTCAGTTCATTCCACTGCTCTGCCGAAATCTATATCCGTAGGAGATTTCTACCAAGAAGTCTCGACATACCCACTGACAACATAGACAGACTGTCCTCTAAAAGCAACTGAAAATTATTTCGAATATTTTTGATTTTTATTTGTAGTAAGATTTACTCTTCATCACATTAAAAGGATATTTGTTATTTTTTAAAAACACACTGATGGGTGTGATCAAAATATCTTGATAAGTTACCGAAGTTTTTTGTGGTGCCTGAGAACCCAAACCCTCTGCAAGAATGAAAATCTTTGAGTCCTGTAACCGACAGACGAACCGCTAACTATACTTTATGCTAATTTATTAACATGTTTTGTTAATTTCATCAAATTAGCTTTGTTTTTTGTGAATAATATTTTTCACTAATTTATCTATCAAAGAAACTACTTTTTGGTAATCTGTTCTAATGCATCAGCTTTATCCTCATTTTTAATACTTTCATAGCTGTTCTAGTAGTTTCGTTGACAGTATTCGGTTTCTCAATCTTCTTTTTCAGACCCGGTTCCACCCTTCTAATGCCGACTTGTGATCAGGCCATGAATTAAAACTATTTTACTAAGCAAATTTATTACTACTACTATTTTACCCCAGGTAGCCTGTAGGGGAATCGGAACCCCTGTGCTAGGGTTTTGAATTTTGACCGTTTTGATTTTTACACCTTGCTCCATCTGCTCTCAGTTTCATTTGGCCTCTTCAAGGGTTTTCACATTCCTACTGTGTGGCATATATCTCCATTTTTCTTACATCAGGAATTTTGTCTTCACTGGTAATCTTTTGGCAATTTTGATGGTGAAGGCAGTTTCATAGTGTAATACCTCAGTGATAATTTTGGTCAGGTTGCAAACTAACCATCAGTATTTCTAAATCCTTGTATCTTTTGGTTGTTCAAATTCTCATCTGCATAGGATGCATAATTAATGTGTGCTATAATAATATCTATAACATAGAGCCATCTTTTATAGTCAAAAATATATTTCCTGCCTCTGAATGCAGTGGGTCGCTTTCATCATATTTAATGCTAAGAACCCGTCAAAGCGATTCGGCTGTCGTTTTCATTGGCTTTTCTACTTCTTTACTGGGCTCGTTTTACATTTCTGTCCAAGTCTTTTTCAGCTTACGATAGCCTGATATATAGACTCTGGCTATTCTTTGGCTCTTTTGGGAACCAATTACATTGAGCATCATTATAATTACTGATAGCTTCATTTCTATAAGTATAGAAGGCATGGCATTTCTACGGCCGACATGGAGGTGCTGTTTCACGCCCTCGTAGGACCTTTTTTGTCTTATTCTACAAAAGTTTTTCCACGAAACTACCCACCAAAAAGGCTGCTTAAATATTTACTCTGCTGAATTTTTAGAGCGACGAGATTCTGGGAATTCTTAACATAAGAAGCTAAAAGGTCTCTATCTGGTTCATCGAGATAGTGATTACATCAGTTTTCGCTTTTGCTACTTAAATTTTTTCTTTGTTTTGCTCTGGCCTTGTACGAAAGTTCTCTTGTCCTGCTGCTTCTGTCTCCTGGAAGAGTTACAATGCATAGAAACGTAATAAAGTCTGCTTTGGTCTGCTTAGCCAAATTAGTTCGCTCCGTCAATGACGTGGTAAGAGTTTTTCTGGTATATAAATCTAAAATTATTTTCCTCGAGCCTTCTCCCACCGGGAAAAGAGTCACCAGCAAGAGTAATATCCTTTTCATTCAGTTTTCCTGTTTCGAATATGTTCGTGTAGTTCCAATATCCGACTGCCATGGCTAGCATCCAAAATAACAGTGAATTTCTTTTGAGCATAAGCTGACAAAACAATGTTAAAATTACGTTAAAGCTGTTTTATTAAGTAAATTTATTTATTCTCATCCGTCGTTTAAAATTATTATTTGGGGCACAATTAATACCATTGACAAACAAAAGTTCAATTACCTACAACTAATTTATCCTGATTTCTTACCACAATTTTAGCACAACAAGCCCTCTAAAAATTGAAGAAAAATAGCGAGTAGTTATCACTGTCGTCGTAGTAAACGTGAGCAATTAGAAGACATATTGCTACCAAAGCTGACAACAGCTGCTTTGATGCTGAGTAGAAAAACAAGACTTTTCTTAACAAAACGCCCAGATAAAACTATCAAGATAAGAGATAGATTGCTGACCTCACATCAGCATAGACTGGAAGGAGGAACTATTTTTGCAAGGGGAATGATATCTTCAGAAAATCACCGCAACCTTGCTGTGGCCAAGGCGCACAAGTTGCAGTACGGTCACAACGAGGTGTTTTCACAACTATAAAACCAGACGCTTCATGAAGCCCAACGCTAGAAAACCAGAGGGAAAACGGCGTGGGTTGAAAACCAAGAGTGCAACGACTCTGTATTCTACATGAGAAGGGCTTTACGACCGATGAACCTTTTCAGAGCTAAAAAGATACTCTTCCTGACTACCATCTGTCTGCTCCTATCTCTAAAACTTTGTCAAAGAAAAAATTCAGGTAAAGGGTGACAGGGCCTATTCAGCTTTACATAGAGCAGGTTCCTGGTCGCCTTTGTCCTTCCATCGCTATTCTTCTCTACCGAGAAAAGAATGCAGGTCATCCCTGGGGTTTTGGGGATGCGGGTTGATGAGATTTTATTTCAATGGTTCAAAGATATTACCAGCCTTTGTGTCATTTGACCTAAAAATACTCACTGACTACTACACCAAAGGAAGTTGAACACCAACCAGAGGCCGCGTCAACGCCATGTTGAAAAAACTATAAATACAGCGGTATTTTCCGGGGTGATATAGGAAAACCACCTCATAGACAGTGGGTTTGATTTTATTCAAAATCAGCACCACAGTGAATATACTGACTCAATTAGCAGGATGCGAAGGCCAACTTTTCCTACAACTATCTGCTTGTGGATGTGTTGTGTGAATCGATTTTATAATAACAACATCAAATCCTTATATCTAATCAAGATGCTAAACGCTCACAGCAAGAACCCGTCTATTACCCTACTAAAAGATTTCTCTAAATCTTCCCATGACTCTTACAGGAAACCTTCCTATTCGCAGAATTCTCTACTGGATTGACCAATCCGAGGGCTTCCATCCTCACTGCGAGCAGGAACCAATTTATCTATTCAAGGAAGATGGCGTGGGCAAGAAAAGGCTGATAGAGAATATCGAATACCAAATTTGATTTCAGAAACGAAGTCAATGCACTCCAAAACGAAAATGTTCACAAAACCATGTGGGACAAAATGAAAATACGGAGCAGAATACCATTCAGCACCACCACTACATTTTTGCGATATTTCAACCTATCACTATCCGGTGGTATCCGCAGATAATGTTTTGACAAACAAAACGATTAGAAAAACTACAACTCTGCTACCAACGCCGTAGAAACCACTGATGGAAGGGTATCACGGATTTAGCACCTTTAATACAAGTGCATCTGTGCAGTGACTACTCTTGAATGCTTCTAAATTTGGAAAAGCAGTAAAATCCAAGCAGAAGACATAGCCACGCCGAGCATTGGTTTTCCTTTACAATCCTGATTTCTCTCAGCAGTGAAAGCTGGGATATTACTAAAAATACATAGATGCCAAGGAAAATCCTATTTCGTACCTCTATTTTTGAAAACGGATTCATATTCACCTGATGGCAGGTCTTTAAAATCAAGGTTACTTTAATCTTTAAGGTTGAAATGAAAGTCCTATCAAGAAAGATTTCACAGGAGTAACGAAAATAAACTTTTGAAAACATTGAGTGAATTTCACACAATGCCGTACCACCTTTAAGTGGTCGTTATCGCAATATCAATGTCAGAATTCATTCTTTAATAATAAATTGAGCCTGAACTACAATGCATCATTTTGACCCTCATAAAATATATTTTTCACACCAGGTTCTGAACAGAACTGCGGTTTGATGTTGGGAATTTTGAGACTGCAGTACTTTTAACTTAGAGCAAATTTTATCACTCCACGAGATTTTTAAAACCAAAAACAAGAGAAAAACATATCATGTGGCACATGCCACGATGGAGGCTCTGCCATTTTGATGATGATAACTGGCTCGTTTTGACCAAGATTGACGATGAGCATCAACGCAAACTATTCCCATAACAACTCTCCTGGAAGATACGGAGACCGCACAGCATCCATCGGGCTGAACAATGGTCTATAAACTTACGTTTATTGAATATCATCAACATACGCCCATTATGACTTGTTATCAAAGTTTTCTCGTACTCCAGATTAGGTCTTCTCTGCAGAGACCGTGCTAGTTTACGATTACTTAACTTGGGTGCCTATCGGACAAAGTGGCTGTGTATGATTTCCACGTGAATTGTGCTCAATATCCTGAAAGATGCCTTAAAAACACAAACTCAGAGCTTCTCCTGTCAATCCATATGTGCTCTTTCCTAAAAAGAGAAGAATCTCCTTGTACTGTGCATGCAGGCAATTTCTACTCAAGATGCTCCTTCCTTGCCATTGAGCTATTCACAGGCTGTTTTATGATGGTATTACTTTATATTTCTGGACAGATTCCTATCAATCCAGAAAACGGTATCCAGAGGAATAGAGGAAGAAACCCACCGGCGTGATGAAAAACCCAAAGTTTAATTCTCCCACGAGGTTACGCTGATTTTTCTAATGTTGTAAACGAGCATTTCCCCACAGATTGCTGAAAATTTTCCTTGTAAAATGATATTATATTTCTCTGATATTTCAGTGATGATGATTACCCTAGTTAGAGAAACTATACAGGTAGTTGCCTCCTGGGTCTGAAAGGAGTAAGTGTAGCACTCTACGACAGCCCACACCCTTCAAAAAATTTAAAGGTGAGTTTTTGAGAAATATTTTGCTGTGTTGCTGGGACTTGGTGCCCAAGCCATCATCACTATCGGTCTGAGAATCAACTCGAACGGATAACTTATTCTGGCTTCACACCCTTTGAAAAAATGTGGAGCAGACTATTGAGGACATGCGGAAACAATGTCTTTTTCGTGGCACCACTGGTTTCCCACGGGAATCTCCATCCACCATCGATGTATCACCACAGCCTTCACCTAGGAAAAGCCAGTGAGCTCATGCCATCTTGGATTGGTTTTATTCTGCTTTCTTTTAGCTGTTTTAGATATCGTTTTCTTCTGGGTACCATCCCACTTTTTATCAAATCGGAATATTTCTTACGATATTTTTCTTGGGTTGAGGAAATTTACAGAAGATTTTAAATCAAAGAGAATGAAAACAGGGAAAATCCAAGCAACAAACATTAGGAATAATCCCAAGGAGCTGGGAATATTCCATAAATTTAGACTGAAGAATTTTGTGAGCCTGCCAGGTGATTTGAAAAATTTACAATTATTCTCCTCTTCATACAACAGACTACATCGATTGAAATCCAGAATCACGGATGATATCCATACGATGCCAGATTTTATACAGATAAGAAAAAAATCTGATTATATCAGTTATAAATAGTTTTTTTCTAAAATATTTTTTAGTTTTAAATCATTCTTCAGCAAACAAAATTATCATCTAACTGACGGTAGAGCCACAGATGAAGAAGTCACTGGAGCATATTTTCGCCCTTGTTATTTAGTGTTTTCGCTTTATTCCTCATTCTCTATTCTCTTTCCCATGTCTTTCAGTTTAGAATATTGGTGAATATTCAATGATGGTACATCATCCAGATTCTCAATCACAAAGTCCAGATAGTGGTAACAGTAGCTGATGCGGCTCTGGTACTTTCATAGCCTTTGTGTTGGCCATAATCCCAAATGCCAATCCAAAACAATGCTGTTGCAAAATCCCTACACAAAATAACTGTAAAGCCCCTTTATTAGAAATCGCATTATCCAATTTGTCGTAATTTATAATGTTTCGAGAGATAAGTTCTATTTTATTTTTTCTATCAAATACACACCTCGTTTTCTTAATCGGTTACTAGGTTTTTGAATATACTCTGTCATTTATTTAGCCAAACGAGTGTATCCATAAACCAAAATAAACATAATAAACAGCCTCAAAATCCAACCCAAATTTCCAAAACAAAGTATAACGAGAGTTCTGGCCAGGAGACCCGAAGAGGGGATGAATATCGGTAGATGAAGTTCAAAAAAAATCAACAACTCACGAGAAAAGAGCCACACTGAGCTGCCACTGCAGAAGCATCATTGTTTTATTTCTTTGATTAATAATTTATAGGGTACCGCTATTTGCATAGACGGTAGTGAAAACTCGAGGCGTCCACACGCTCTCTGGAGCATTCCTATTGTCCACATAACAAAACGACAGTCAGTGCATAAGAGCGAAGCGCATGTAAAACATCTCCCTTTAACTACGTATTAATCGCAAACTTGCAAAAAGAGGGATATAAATTGCTATCAACTTTTCCACATTGTGCAACCACGGTGTAGTTAAAATAACTGTCTCTTATTTCTTTGCGATGTCTTTTAAAATCTTCCATACTAGAGTTAATTTTTTATTTTTTCGGGGTTTCTTCCCAGAGTTCGTCTATCTGTGCCTAGACTCATTTCAGACAAAACCAAATTCCTTGAGTTTGGGGGTTTTTCCATTCCTGAAAAACGAGAAGTCCAAATTAGATTAGTTTTTTCCAAAGCGGCTATCAGGATTTAGGACCCCATATAATTCTGGAATAATTATCAATGAAAAGAAAACATCACCCAGCTTCCATTTTTTCTCCTCAGTCTCTGCGTGAAATTCTGACAACCTCCTTCACTTTTTCCACGCCTTCGCCTTCGTTAGAAAAATCAAATCCCACGCCTCTCACTTTGTCTTCTGTATTTCTCCTGTTTACGCTCTTACTATGATGGGAAACCTTCGAGTTCGAAAACAGATTTATTTCCTCCTTTTTAATTTTAGTTCTTTTCCCACCTTTGTCACACCGTTTCTGCATCATCTGCTTTGGCATCTCCATAAATATGCGGATGGCGGTAAATCAGGCTTTCACAGAGAATTGATAACATCCACGATATCAAACTTTTCTCCGAACCTATTCTCGCACAAAACTAAAATGCATCAGACATCGCTCAGCTTCTTGATTTCCCTCATCCATAGTCCTCTTTCAGCAGGGCATCAGACAACCCAGCTCATCGTGGAAATGTCGCAGGCACTCTGCATAGTCTGCCTTCGTCCCAAGGGCATTTTCTCAGTTCATCGATGACATCTAACAATCTCCAAAAGCTCTCCTTAGTTTTTCTGTTTGTATGCATTTCTGTGAACTCTTCCTCAAATTTAACTTAAAATTATATAGATTAAAAAACCTTATCTGAAAAAATAGAATAAAGGTTGTTTATACCATCAAATATCTACTGATGATTATTCGTTGATGCTCTGCGCTATTAAAGCCATTGGAGTAGATGTAACTTGCTTTTGAAGGATAAGAAAGAAAGACGTTATACCACTGAACGTTTTAATATCTGAATCATATAATTTCAACATCGTAGTTTGAAGACTGCTTTTTGAAACTCTCAACCTCTCTCAGAAGAAGATTTTAGAGAACTAGTTTTATAGTCTTCTTTGGTTATAGTATTTTTAAACACACTGCAAAGAGTGTAACTTTACTATCAATGTATACATAGATATATTATCCAAAGACTCCACTGGTTAGAGTGTTAGAAATGTTTATTTTTTTTCTGTGTACACATTCTGAGGAAGGCCAAACCCATTTTCAACCCAGCTCAACTTGAAACAACTCCCGTTTCTTCGAAATTAGCTAATTTTTTCTAATTGCATATCTAAATTACATTATTATTTTTATTTCACCATTTGGAAATCGCATTTTATAGCCTACATTATATTTCTCATTGATTTGTTCATTCTTTGATTATTTTTTTTAAAACGCTGTTTATCCGTGAACAAAATTCTTCTATATGGTCACATTCATGCTGGATAACTTCGCCTCATATCGGAGAAAGTCTCTCAGTGTTTAACGGAAATTTCGTCCAAATATCTTCTATCAAAATCGTTTTCTTTTCGCAGAACATCCTCGTTTATCATCAGGTGGCGCGAGGCATCCTTCATTGAATTTTCACCTTTCGCTTTCCTCTAGTCATCCTAGCGAAGTTGATAAAACTTTCTTAAATCCTTCAGCTATCTTTGCAATATCCAAATACCCTTCATCCTTCTTGCCAATGGAGGATATCAACAAAAAGCTCGATATCCGTTTGGCCTGGCGCTGCAAGACCTACCTGAGTACCATACATCGTCTCAAACATGTTGTCTATCGGGGTCGTTTTTCAAACGCTCTGATAGTCTGGCGAATATCTTACATTTACGAAGAAACAAGGTCTCCATGTTTCATTATGGTAAATCATACTTTTGTTCTAAATATTGTTGTAAAATAAGCGCATATTTATTCGTCTATCAACTCTTTTTCTGTCTCTGTTTATTTTGCCATCCTTGACTGATGAACATGTAGCTTGCCTTCTTAGAGGTAAATCTCTCATCAAAACGCCCACCGATACCTGAAATTCATTTTTAATTTATAAACTTTGAATATCCTTGCTCCACTTCGGACATATTTCCTTCAAATTGTAGGAAGTCCTATAACTACCTCATATCTACATATTTTTCTCAAATATTTTTTTCAGATACCCATCAAAACGGGTGTTTCATGGTATCCAGACCACTGGCTATTGCGGGCAAATCATCCGTTGCAGCCAGGCTTTCACAACGCTTTTACCAAACTACTGCCAGTATTTGTCCCATCAGGCAAAAAAGTACAAATATTTTTCAGATACTGGGAACGTGAATGGTGATTTAGAACTCAATGAAGAATTTTTCATTTCTAAATCAAAATGAGAAAAGGATTGGAGCATCTGGGATTAAATTGTTTATTACAATTTGGAGTAAAGAATTCATATTCAGATATTCTGACACCAGTGTAGTTTCTACAACAACCACATAAAACAGCCTCTTCATCCGAAGCTTCAGAAGACCATGTTTGTTGGGAGCCAGGCATTGTGGACAAAGGTAACAAGGACAAAAAGTCTCACAACATCTCTGAATTTTTATATTATTATATCCAGCTCACCATGATAATGCTCAGCGGGCTTCTCATCTACAAGCAGTCCTTTAGCCCATTGTCAATTTTACTAACAAAAATCCAAATCCTTCAGAGTTGGATTTATTTATATTATTCCTTTATAGATGATTACATAAGCACACCGTTTACACCATGTCACCATTGGTGTGTCAACAGTTTGGATTAGCAAGAACCCTAATCTCAATACAAGTCACACCGATAAGATCCAACTCGATCTAGTTCCACTATTCTGAGTCATTGAAACCTTTTTGTCAGGATTATACTCATACAACTTAATAACTCTCCTCCTTTACTGTGAATGTTCATCACTATTTTTTTTTTCAAATTCATGCTCGCTATAAGTGTCATCATTAGCAAAATGATACGCATTATTACCTACAGTCCTTAATAGACCATAATCTAATATCGTCGTTTCATCATTCCCGTCATAAAATTACATATTCTGTTTGTTCCTACCACTCTCTGATTGAAATACTAGGAGTATTTGGTGATTTTCTTATCTCTCCCGTTTCTATGCTAACAAGAAACAAGTACAAGCATACCAACGATAAAATAAAATTGCTTTTTTTTCATAAAATGATTTTTTTTTGTATCTCTGCAAATGATAATTATTTTTGTCACCAAACAAACCTAACTTGTTTTTTTCGTTATTTAGATATTTCTAAATGTAAAAATTTTAGGTCGTGTTGTGCTTCCTTCCCAAAACTTTTCCAAGAAATTTTCCTCGGTGGTCTCCTTTCTTTGATCATAACATCTCAATTTTTTCAACCCATCCTGACCAAGCTTTTGTATAGATAAAGAAAGCATTTTATCCCTTGAAATAATATAAGACCACCACCTTTTACAGAAAGATCTCCACGGGTTAATCACAAGGAAAGAAACCACTTCACAGAAGAAACCCACAACCCATCGTCGCGAAATTTCCGATATTTTTATTAACCTTTTTCATCATTATTTTATCATCAAAAGCAAAAGCCAGTTTCAAATCCTAATTTTGATTTATAAGAAGATATTTTTTCAAGTCCATTTCTCATGCCCTTGTAAACAGAGTTTACCATCCGTCCAAAACGCTGGCTGCCCTGATACGAATAAAAGCCCTCTTGATTTTATAAACACGTACCAAAATCAATATTCTGAAGACTTGGATTTAGGACCATCAGTGGTCACTATTCATTCCTAATCTAGTTTCCGTAGTTATTCCCTCTCCATCGCTATAAATATCCTCAAACCAGCCTGTTTTCTTATATTTACTTCTGAATATCCACCATTTTGTAGCGAAAATAAGCTCTGTCTTATAGTAAAAAAATACCCATTTCCGGCTTAAACTCTGCTTATCAGCTGGCTGCACAAACATTCCCATACCCTGCTGAAGCCAGGAGGGAAACCAAATTCTTCCCTCGTTACCAAACTGAAGACAATGTCTCAGCCATATTCATTGACTTTCGTTATTAAAATTACCATCAAAAACTTGTTAAATGCCAACACGTAAAAACAGGAACCAATTGAACAGAAAGTATCTTCATCGTAGTTGAAAAACTTTGTTTATCCTCCTTCTTTAAAAATTTTGAAGGTTTAGGTTTAAATTGGTAATCCTACATTTTTTTCTCTGATTCACATGATAAGAATACACCTTTTATCATTCTTTTGGGTAATGGGAAATATCGATCATCTGATCTTGTATCCAGAAGTCAAAACAACAGGATTTACAGGAAATTCAGAATCAAAATAAACTCAAATCGCCATTACTTATAAATATTAGAAAATCTAACAATGCACCACACCACTGGATTAAGAACAAATTACCATCCATTTCACCTTGCAAATTCTCACTCTCCAATGAATTTTCGTGCTTTGTTTCCTTTCAAAATAACCTCACTATCAGAAAAAATATAGTAAAAATGGCATCCGCATCATCGTATAATCACCACAATACTGACAAATCGTGCATCTTTCGGAGAAACTCCTTCCAATAGTTTTTTCCTTACAAGAAACAAACACTTGTTCCATTAGGTCTTATAATGTTTCTCACAAAACACTGCCATTCTTCTCCACTTTCATACTAATTTCTTCCCTTGTATGGTAGTGTAGTCACTGTCAATCTTCATAAAATAATTGAAAATAAAACAATAGAACAAACCTATTTTAAAATCTGGCTTTCATACTTAATATTTGAATTTTCTCCGACTTAGTGATCCTTTAGTTAAAACTGATTTTTATCTGAATTTATTTACGATTTGAATCGGTTACTTTAAAGCCTAAAATCCAAAAATGAAACAAATAGACAGAAAAGTCTGCAAAAAGCCTTTCAGCTCTTTTGAAAGTGGAGATACAGAACGAATGGAAATAGGCACTCACCAAAAGGATTACAACAAATCCACAAATATATTTTCGGCGGATTGTATGATCTTTGCTGGAAAAATTAGAGACAAAATATTTCCAAAGGAGGTTTGTTTTGCCAATGCTCTATATCTCAACGAAATTCTACCAAAATAGAGCAGATGCCAGAAAACACCTGAGGAAATCATCGCTAAATATGTGGAAATGAACATCGCCCACCCATCTCCATGGAAGGAAATGGAAGAACCATGCGCATTTGCTGGATTTAATTTTTGAAAAACGCCTAATAAAGTCGACAATTGGCAGTTTGTGGATAAACCCCCTTTATTTACAAGCGATGGAGAGAAGTCCTATCAATGATTTGGAAATCCGTTTCCTTTTGAAAGAAAACCTCACCTCAGAGACCGAAAACAGAGAAATTATTTTCAAAGGTATTGAGCAATCCTACTATTATGAAGGTTATAAGAAAGAGAATAAGATAAATTCACTATTTTTGCCCATTATTTTTAAAAACTTATTTATATAAAAATATGCTTTCAGTTCAGGATTAGGATTACATCATTCGGGGAACTATTGTTTCAAAATGTGAATTTTACGATTAAAAGAGAAGATAAAATAGGCTTAGTCGGAAAAACGGCGCTGAAATCCACGCTCTTAAAGATGCTTTCGGGCGAAATCAGTTTCATGAAGGAAATGTGATTCCCTGAGGGAAACATCACCATTGGTTTCCTTAAACAAGATTTAGATTTTGTAAAGGGAAGAACCGTTTGGGATGAGACCATGCAGGCTTTTGAGAAGATAAACGCCATGAAAACGGAGCTGGACGAGGTTAATCATCAGCTCGCCACCTCCGCACGGATTACGAAAGTCAGGCCTATCATGACCCTCATCGAGAGAATGACGGAGCTAAACGACCTTCTGCACCACCACGATGCCTCATAACCTAGAAGGAGATGTAGAAAAGATGCTGCTCGGGCTGGGCTTCAAGGCAGAAGACTTTTAATAAAATCACTGATGAATTCTCTGGCGGCTGGCGAATGAGAACAGAATTAGCCAAACTTCTCCTCCAAAAGAACGACTCTGATGCTGCTGGATGAGCCCACCAACCATCCCTTGATATGGAATCTATCATTTGGCTGGAAAACTTTGAAAGACTACCGGCGCTATCGTCTCCGCGTGAGCCACGACAAGCAGTTCATGACTGCTGTCTGCAACCGAACTTTTGACATTAATAATAAAAAATTGATGATTATAGCGTCAACTCACACCAAATACCTTGGAGCTAAAACAAAAGAACGAAGAGAAAAACTAGAGCAGGCGAAGAAAAACCAAGATGCCGAAATCAAACAGATGGAGGACAATATCAATCGTTTCCGCGCTCTGGCTGCTAAAGGCAAGTTTTTGCTCAGTCTTTGATTATTAGATAGAGCGAATAGAAATAGACAATGAGGATGTTTCTGACCAATATTCGTTTCCAGCCGAGCATCACACTGGGAAAAAGTCATCTTCGAGGCTGAAAAATTTAGGTAAAAAGCTTCATGGCGACAAGCAGGTTTTTGACCATGTAAATTTCTTCGTTCAAAAGAGGAGAAAAATCGCCCTTTGGGACAAAAACGGACAAGGAAAAACTACCCTTGCAAAGATACTCTGCAGTATGTAACTAAAGATTATACAGAAGCTGACCTCGGCACAATGTAAATATTGGGTATTTTGCTCAAAACCAAGAAGAAGTCCTTCTTGACCCTAATAAACCGTTCTCCCAAGAAGCCGAAGATGCTGCCAGGAAGAAACCCGCCCACGCGTAAGAGAGATCATTTGAAGCTTCCTTTTCCAAGGAGATGCCAAAGTACAAAAACCAAAAGTGCTTTCTGGGGGAGAAAGAAACTGACAAGGCCAGCAACCGCTCCTTCGCCCTTTTAATACGCTCATCATGGACGACCGACCAACCATTTGTGATATCCAGTCCAAGGAAATTATCAAACTGGCTCTTCAAAACTTTGAGGACGCTCATCGTGATTTCGCACGACCGGGAGAATTCTCTGCAAGGGTCTGCGACAAAATTTTGAATTCCGAGATGACAGATGAAAAGAACTTTTGGGTACTATTGATGAATATTTGGACACGCTTTAGAGCATCCGCGAAGTTTCCATAGAAAAAGAGCGAAACTAAGGAAAACGCCTGATACAAAGAGAAAAGCTGAGCCTGTAAAAGCTGGAACCTGCAAAAACACTTTCATCAGCAAAAGAACAGAAAAACCTGCAAAATAAACTCAAAAAGCAGAAGAGAAAATTGCCGATTGTGAAGCAGAAATGCTGAAGGTTTAGAAGAGATTGTAGGGAAACCATCCTACCGATGAAGAGCTGGATACAACCAACTGAAAGAAGAGCTGGCAGAAATCATGAAAGAATGGAAGAAATCATGGGAAATCTGGAGTAATCCTCTAAAAAATCTTTTTGATGAAAAAGCATTTTGTTTTATTTTAAAAACCATCGGTGTTCTGCTGGGAATAGTGGATTGTATATTGTTTTGGGGCTTTTACTCTTTGATAAAGTTCCTGCCGAGGAAACCTCCGACCCGAAAACCATTCCTATGTATATTTATACCAATGGGATGCATATGGATTTGGTAGTTCCCATCAAAACGGAAATCGTGGACTGAGCGACAGATTCCTTTGAAAATACCCTTTCCAAAAAGGACTGATTTCACCCTGGCGTGGGCAGTCGGCTGGGGAGACAAGGATTTTTATCTGGACACGCCCACTTGGGCAGATTTAAAGGCTTTCTACGGCAATAAAAAGCTCGCTTTCGGATGAGCTGAACTACGCACCAGCACTTTCTACGAAAAATGCAGGAAAAACGATGACCGCAAGAAAATAATGCCGACCGGAAAAGCAGTACAACGATTTGGTAAAAATTCATCAAAAACCAGTTCAAACAAGATGAAAAACGGAATTTTCATTTTAATAAAAACGGATGCTGTTTATGGAAAAATGACGCTTACGATGCCAAAGAAAGCTATAATTTCATGCAGACCTGCAAACACTTATGAATAACGGACTAAAAATAGCAGGACAAAGCGCAGCACTTTTGGACCTTCTGATTTTGGGATTTTTATCATTATAAATAAAAATATAATTTTATATCTAATCGTAAAAGATTATATTTGCCGGCAATAAATACACCATAAATTATATGGAACCTACAAATTATCAAAACCCTACAGAATTTAACACGCCACCTAAAAACTGGCTGGTAGAATCTATTTTAGCTACCTTTATTTTGTTGTTTACCACTTGGAATTGCTGGAATTATCAATGCTTCTAAAGTAGAAGGGCTATTCCTAGTTGGGAGACATTGGTCAGGAGCTAACAAGGCTGCGGCTGATGCTAAAAATGGACAATGTATGGTCTATTTGTTGGATTAGCTAGTTATTGTATTATATTTCCTATTTATATTACTTGCTGTTATAATGAATGGAATCTTATTACTCCACTAAATGGATTGTAGGTCTTTTTGTTTATATTTTATACTTATTTTAGTATACAAGACTCTACAACCCATTAGATAGTGTATTTTTCCCAAAATGCCCATTCAAAGTGGCTACTGGGCATGACTGCGCAGGATGTGGTTCACAGAGAGCTGTCCATCATTTATTAAACCTAAAATATTAGCGATAGCTTTCAGAGAAAAACATGCTTCTGGTAGTGTCTATTCCCTACATCATCGCTGGATTTTTATTTAATATCTACAAAGACAAACCAAAACTTATTTTCCTAAAATGGCGAAGAAGACTTTTGGTCTTCATGCCACTACATATTGTCTTATTTATTGTTATTTCTTTTCTGGATTCTTAGAAATATTCTTCAATCTTATCTTTTTCAGAATATATTCTCTCGACTTTTTCCTTTTGGTAGAACCATAGGTCATAGCATCCATCACTTTATAATAATTTTCTCGGTCTACGCAGTTATCATATGCTGCTTTTTGCCAGCTCTAAAACGATTATCATCAAAGGAAAGTGCCACCATTTGGACTATCTGCTGAGTGGTAAAATTCATTCCTTTTTGTAGCAACATAGAAAGTTTCCATTTATCTTTATCAAAAGGTTTCTGCATAACTTCTATAAACAGCCCAAACTCCCTCATTACTCATCATTGGCTTATATCCACTGATATTTGATCAACTTGATACCATTGTCATCAATATTTTCTTCACCAAAAGATAAAGGTCATAGCGGCTGTCATCTAACAACAAAAACCTAGTATTTCTTTCCTCAATTCCACCTGTGTCCTATACACCAAGATATTTCTTTTCTAGATTGACAACATCTGTATTCCCTATTTAAATCAAAGAAGCGATATCTTCGTAGAATTTTCCATCATCTGCCCTCCTACTTTCACCTGAATCGCCTCCTCAGCGAAAAACCCTAAGCCACAGCTGCGCCTGTCTGCCGTCTCCATACACGTATTTCTATTACGGAAAATTCTCTATCAGTGGGATTTCTCCTACACATATTTACTCGTTTCTAAATTTCACTCCTAATGATCTTGTGCATAAACAACTGAACACAGTCAGTTAATATAAATATCATTTCATCAAATTTGAGCTAAAAATGAAAATTTAATGCGAAAAACTTTTTAGTTCTTTTCATTTCATTATGTGATTTTTATCATTAAAAATAAAAATGTATTTTGCCGAAAATTTTAAAAACTTAATGAATTTATGTAGCGAGTCCAATTTAAGTCCTGACATCATCAAGTAGTTGGCGAATTGGGCTATAGAAAAGTCTCTACGGAGATCCAAAACAGACCATTCCTTTTTCATTTTATCGGACATCAGAGACCTTATCGCTCTGGCACAGACAGAACGGGGAAAACAGCTGCGTCCTGACCTATTTTGATATGATAGATGATACCAGCCGTAAAAATACAGCTTTTTGGTATTGGCCCCCACGAGGGAATTGCTGTTACAAATTGCCAAAGACATAATAAAACTACACCAAATATTTACTGAATGTGAAAACTGCAGCAGTATATGAGGAAGCAGCATCACAGGACCAAAATCCGAAATTTGAGAGAAAACCTCAAATCATCGTGAGAACACCTGGGAGAGTCATTGATTTAATCAACAGAAAAGCTTTAGACTTCTCAAATCCATTGGTTGGTGCTGATGAAGTATGATGAAAATGCTGTCATGGGTTTCAAGGATGATTTAGAACTATACTCTGAAACTCCTGAGACCAAGCAAACACCACTGTTTTCTGCTACGATGAACAAGGAAGTGGGAGAAATTTCTAAAAATTATCTTACTAATCCTCATCGTATTTCGGTAGGCTCTATCAACGCGGTTAAGAAAACATCAAAACATTGAATATTATGTGGTAAACTACCGTCAGAAAAAGAAGCCCTAAAAAGGCTGATAGATGCGAATCCAAATCAGTATTCATCATTTTCGCCGAACTAAAATGGAAACTCAGGATGCGGGCTGATTTCTAATGCAAATGGCTACGCTGCTGATGCCCTTCATGGCGACCCTCACAAGCACAGAGAGACACGGTAATGAAGAAATTCAGACTGAAAACATTGATATTCTTGGGTTGCTACAGATGCTGCCAGAGGACTTGATGTGAACAGCCCTTTTACCCATGTAATCCACTACCTGTCACTACCTGATGACCCAGAAGTTTTGCGTACAGAAGCGGAAGAACCAGGCGTGCTGGGAAAGATGGTGTTCTATGGCTCTGATAAAACCAGAGGAAACCAGAAAACTAAACCAAATCAAAGGTCAAAACTAAAATAGAAATTGAAATGAAAACAAATCTAAAAGGAGAAGACATCATAAAGCTCAAGTAGCGGGAGCTGAGCAGCTTTTCACGGAACACGAGGATTTCTTTTGACTTGATGACAGCCTTATCCCAGACCTTTCTAATTTTCTAAAGAATTGGTACACCAATTGCTTCAATTCCAGCTGAAAGATTTGCTTTATTATCACAACAATGATTTGGCAGCTCAAAACTAAAAGCCGAATCTGGAAAACCAGAGAAAGCAGAAGAGACCGAAAGAGGAAGAGACCGAGATGAGACAAAGGTGCAGAAAGTCAAGAAAACAATGAAAAACATGGTGAGATTTTTCTTTACCTAGGAAAAAGAGACAAAATTAAAGAAAACTGATGTATTGGACATCATCAACCAAGCTACCATCTAAAAACGAGCTGATATCGGCGATATAGAAGTTTTAGAGAAGTTCTTTCTTTGAAGCAGAAAAATCTTTTCGAGAAAGATATCCTCAATAACATTGCCAGGACGAAATTCAAAGAAAAGAAATGCGCGCAGAAGTAGCAACTAGAATAATCCCCTATAAAATGTATTTTAGATTCATGCATTTATAGGTTTTTATTTTTTGTAAAAAGTAAAATTAAGTTTATATTTTGTAACTGAAAAATTTATACATTAGAACTCATGGGAATTGGTAATATTTTTCCAGTATTTCAACCGAAAGACACGGTCACTTTATCTGAAAAAGTGGCGGCTAATCTAGTAGAAATGTCTGAGTATTTTTCATACGGAATACAGAATTTTGATGCTAAATGATGAATCTTTCTTAAAGAAAATTCATGATTTTGAACATCAAAATGATGACCTTACGCACCAAATCTACATGGAGTTGCAATTTCATCACTACTGACAGAGAGGACATTAGTCTTTGGCGACATCTCTGATGATGTAGTGGATCATATTTCAGCTTCTATAAGATACATTTTTCTATTCAAAAGTTCTGAAACAAAGGCTTACCAAGAGTTTTCTTCTTATCCATAAGGTATGTATAGAGATTCAGAATGCTATCATCAACCTTTAAGATTTTAAAGATTTAGAGGCTGGAAGAATCATGCATCAAAATCAATAGTATAGAAAATATTGCTGATGATGCAAAGTTCGGCTCTCATTGCTTGGCTTGAAACCAATGACCCTATTACCATCATCAAAGTATGTAGGTGCTAAAACTACCTAGAAGAGGTAACTGACAAGGCGGAAGAAGTAGTTGGTGTAATGAGCAGCATCATCATCAAATACGCTTAATTTCTAACTCTAACTATAAAGTATGGAACTTCCTATACTTCTTATAGCAATCATTGGACCAGCCTCTGTTTTTGACTACATCAATGGGTTTCATGATGCGGCTAACTCCATTGCTACCATTGTTTCCACTAAAGGTTCTCACGCCTTTTCAAGCGGTTTTGTAGGCTTTTGAATTTCGCAGCTTTTTCATTGCTGCTTATATCACGCAGTCTTTTAACATTGGAAATACCATTGCTAAAACAGTAAGCGAGGATTTGATCAACCTCTGAAAGTTATTGTCGCTGGACTTTGTCGCCAAGCACAGTGGAATTTGACTGACTTGGTGGCTTGATATTCCATCCTCTTCGTCACACACCCTTATTGGTGGGTTCCTTGAGCAGCCCTGATGCACGCCTCTCATGGGAATTACGTGAATTTAGAGATTTAAAATGACAATGCTTCGTTTTTGAACTACTCAAATTATCTTTTTGAAAAACTATTCACACAAGACGTGGTGAAAATATGACAAAGTCATCCCCGATATTCTTATTCATTTTCCTAGCGCCTTTATAGGGATAGTTTGTTTCTGTAATTATCACGCTTATCATCGTAAATATTTGCAAAAATCCAACCTCATAAAGCTGGAAAACAGCATTCAGAAAGATTACAGCTGGTTTCTTCTGCTCTATTCTAGTCTAGGGCACGGGCTGAATCGATGCTACCAGAAAATCATGGAATCATAGGTGCAGCGGTTATGTTATCACTATGTAAGTATAGGAGACCCTGACTACATCAATGCTCCTGATAGATTTAAATACTTTACGGAACATTTCATGGGGTTCCTTTGGCAGCGCATATTGCTATTGGTTTAGGAACGATGAGTGCGGATGGAAAAATCGTAAAAACGATGGGAACTAAAAACACGAAAGTAACATCATTAGAAGGAAGTGCAGAATCAGCTGGTGCTGTGACCTTTTTCATCACTGACCATCTAGGAGTTCCTGTTTCTACTACCCACACCATCACGCGTCTCCATCATAGGTGTTGGTCTTACTAAAAGAATCTCGCCGTAAGATGGGGTAATACCGTAAGTCTCTATGGGCTTTGGGTGCTGACACTCCTATCAGTGCGGATAGTAGCCGAATCTACCTACATCATCGTAAAATATGTTCTGATTTTCCCAAAAGATGAAAAGAACTAAAACCACCAATTTTTCTGATAAATTGGTGTTGGCTTATTTTCATTTTAAAAATTTAAATTTGCTGAAAATAATTTCTCATCATGCATTTTGCTGAAAATACATCAATTTAATTTCTGAAAGTATAGAAAAATACAAATTGAAGAAACTCCCTTTGAGCTGTATCAGCCCATCACCACATCATAGCAATGGAGGAAAACGCCTCCCGCCCTATGCTTACACTGATGGCAGTGGATGCATTTGGGAGGAGATATAAACACTGCAATAAAAACCAGCTCTAGCAATAGAGCTTTTTCACACTCACACTGATTCATGATGATATACTGGATGATGCTCCTCTGAGAAGAGGGAAGCCCACCATTCTATGCTTTTAGAAGGCATCAACATGGGCATACTCTCTGGCGATGCTCTGCTTATCAAATCTTACTGCAGTTTTTCTGGAGGATTTAGAACCCTGTTTGTTTCAAAAATGTATTCACCTATTTTCTGACACAGGAGCGAAAAATATGTGAAGGACAGCAAATGGACATGAATTTTGAAAAAGAGACGATGTAAGTTTTGATGAGTATATCCAGATGATTACTTATAAAACTAGTGTACTGAGTGCTACAGCGCTAAAAATAGGCGCTTTCATCGCTGAATGCTCAGAGCAGGATGCGGAAGCTCTCTATCAGTTTGGGATTCACCTAGAATAGCATTCCAAATGATGGATGATTATCTGGATGTATTTGGTAAATCAGGAGATTTCGGAAAAACAAGCGGGTGATATTTGTGAAAATAAAAAGACCGTTTTATATCTCACTGCACTAGAAAAGCGGATGAAAAACAAAAAGGAACTCCAAAAACTGGTATTCCCAAAAAGGCTGAAAGCCAAGAGAAAATAGATGCTGTTTCTAAATTTTCCTCAATACAAAGGCGGATGAAATCACATTAAAACCTCGTCAGGAACACCACAAAACTGCTCAAAAATATCTAAACTAGACTAGTCTAAATGCAGAGAAAAGGGATTCTTCTTGGCTCTGGCGGATTATTTATTAAAAAGAAATATTTAAATCTTGTCTATGAAATTTCGTACCGAGGTAGAAATCTGATTTCTGATTCAAATTTCGGATTCTTTTGTTTTCAATAGGGTCTGTTTTGCAACAGAAATCTCTGTAAACTAGCTGACAGCCAGTTCCAAACGCTGAACAACTCTCTTTTGGGACTCTCTTCAACCCTTGGACTGTGAAAAACAGCATTCAAGAAATTTTTGAAAATAAAATTTACACAGAAAGAAGATTTAGATTTTCATCAAGGTGAATACTTAAGTTTTAATCATCACACCTCATTTAATTCTGGAAAATCAAGAAGATACCCCCAGAAAAATCAATGAGAAAATAAACCTTTGCGCACGAATTTCAAAACGAAGCAATTGGGTGATTATTACCCTATGGAACGGCTTTCGTTTATGAACATTTGTCCAAAAATATTTTTGTAGCAAACTCGCCACAAAATCCCACAAACAAACTCTTAATAAACGCCTTCTCAACCCACGAAGAATTGGTAAATTCAATAGCTGAAACCTGCTGAATTCTAAAAATCTGCCCGAAAGAGGCGCAGATTCTTTTACACTAAGCTCCCTGTCCGCCATACCAAAGATGGTTTTGAAGCGAAAATAATCTGAGCAGGCTAAACTGCTCTGTGTAATTCATCAAAGTTGTGGAACAGCACGAAAACTGCCACTATATCCCCTGTATATGAAATCGTTATAGATGACCTGCGCGATTACAGATTCTACAAGGAAGACCCTCATCCATCCGAGTGAATAGGCTGTTCAGTACATTTGGGAAAAATTCAAAAAGGCTTATTTTTCTGATGAGGCTGATAGATTTTTCCAACGAAAATCTTAAAATAAAAACAGGCTTTTGAGCATCGCCCAAAAGATAAAAACAGCCCTAAACACCAAGCTTTTTAAAACAAATACAAGAAAAATCATCCAGCAGCAGGGAAAAGTGACATAAGATTTTTACGTGATAATCTGGATAATTTTCTTTAAATTTGCCTCATGAAATGCAATCATATTTTTCATTTTAAAAATCATGAAATTTTTCTGTGATTATTGCACCGCAAAATAAATATATGAACAGCAAAAACATTCTTTACTAAAATATTTTTCTTATTTCAGAAACATTGCGGGATGGCACATGTATGGCTATATTTTTAGTAAACTTATTAGTGGGGTTTTATTGGATGGTTTGGGACTTGCTATGTTCATCCCATTACCGGGCATTGCATCTGGAATAAACACTAACATAGGAGACGAAAAACTCAGATGTTATAAATTTGATTGTCAATTTATTTGATTTCGTTGGTGTGAATGTAAATCTTGTAAATGCCTTTGTTATTTATGGTTATCGTTTTCGATAAAGGGTGTTTTCTACTATCTGAGAAGCGTTTACTTTATAAAAAATAAGAGTAAAAATCTGTAAGTTTACTGAGGCTCAACCTGATAGAAAAACCTTAATGAACTTTCTTATTCTGGTTTTACAAAAATTAGAAGCTGGCGCATCCAAAACACGATGGTCGGTGCAATTGGGAAAAAGTAATTGAGCATTAATGAGTTTCTTCGTTTATTTACAGCATATTATCATGCTTGCCACTTATATTTTCCTTGCTTTTATTGCTAATTGGCAGTTTGTTATTTTGGTGGCGATTGGAGGTTCGTTGTCTCAATTTATTTTATAAATACATCAACAGCTACACCAAGGAAAAAGCCACACTGCTTTCTAGTAAAGGAAATAGTTTCAATGCTGTTTTGATACAAATTCTTCATAATTTTAAATATTTAAAAGCCACAAACCACTATCGGTTATTTTCAAAAACTAGTGGATAAATATAGGCGAACAAGAAAAAATCAATCTAGGTGTGGGCAAAATCTCATCCATTGGGGGAAAGCCTTAGAGAGCCTTTTACGATTGTCATCATCACTGAGGGTGATTATCGTCCAGACCTCTTATTTAGGGAATCTTTTTCTTCCATCCTTTTGAGTTTACTTCTGTTTTACAGAGCGTTAGGACATTTGGTGAGTATGCAGAATTCTTGGAATACATTTTTATCCAACTCTTCCGGAATTGACTCTTTGAGAATTTATTATCTGATTTTTAAAACATTATAAAGAACCTCTTTCACTATCAAGAAAAGATTGAACATATTGATGACATCAATATTAAAATATTTCATTGTCATTTAGAGGAAAGCCATTGATAATATAAGTTTTTCTATAAAGAAAAATTCTTCTGTGGCTTTTCGTCGGAGAAAGTGGAGCTGGAAAAACAACTCTTGCTAATATTATATCAGGGCTTCAGGCTCCTGATGATGGGGAAATAATCATTGAAGGAAAATTCTATATAAAACTAATTTAATTCTTTTCCGAAATCATCTCGGCTACATCACACAAGAGGCTGTGGATATTCAATGATTCTATCTTTTAATACATATCACTTTTTGGCAAGGAAAATCTGAAGAAAACAAGGAAAAATTCAGACAAACTATTGAAAAAGTTTCTTTATCCGAATTTGTTAACGAACTTCCAGAAAAAGGAAAATACGCAGCTTGGGGAACAATGGTATCCTAATTTCTGGTGGTCAGAAACAGAGGATTTCATCGCGAGGGAACTTTATAAAGATGTAGAACTGCTCATACTAGATGAGGCAACTTGCACTCGGATACAGAGACCGAAAGACACATCAAAAACAACATAGACCTGCTACAAGGACAGACTACCCTTATCATCATCGCTCACAGGCTTTCTACGATAAAATGTGGATATGATTTATCTTTTTAGATAAGGGTAAAACTCATAGCCTCTGGTGATTTTGACAGCTTGGTAAAAAGCTCAGAAAAATTCAGAAAAAACAGAATTACAGAATTATAATACACCTCTACCCTCTTCTACAACGCACGTTTTAATCTATATTTTTAATTAGTCTTTGCTATCCAATTGATTGGCTTTCTCATAATGTCATCAAAAATGGTGATTTGTAGGCGTATTGGAAGAAAAGTCCACTATCCACGCCATCTCTCCGCCATGGTTTCACCTTTCCTACATAATGGTAAATATAGAACCAATGATTAGCCTTAATTCCTAATTTTCTTTTAAACTCTTCTAAAAGTAATCGATTAGGAGTAATTTTTATCGTGGCTGTATTATTATAAAAATTTGATATCAGTTTTACCCTCCATTTTCGTGAAAAATACAGAGTTTAAGATGTCTTGGTCTTGCAGTTTTGGTTCTGTAATTTCTTTCAGTGCATCAAAAAGCTTAAGTGAATGTCCATTTCCCGCATTTTCTTTAAATTGTAAAGTACCACTCTGTCATTGAAATACCCTCTGGATTGGGCATTTTTAGAACTTCAGTGAAAATAACTTACATGGATAATCTGGATCATCTCCTTGTAAAAACTCTTATTTCTAATGTATGGACCACTGCTACAAATGGCTAATTTATCCTCAAAAATCCATATCAATGTATGCAGAAATGTCAGCATTGACTATCAAATCACTATCCAAATAGGAGAATTCTGTCATAACCATGAAAATTTCTCTGATAAATAAAAACGATAATAGGTGCTCACAGATACACGTAAGAATTGGAGATAAAAACTACTTTTATCTATATTCCCAAGTTCAGTGAAATGTTATGCTAAAATTTTTGCGAGATCTCAAGCTGAGATATCGCTTTTTGTTTGTCTTCGCTTATAAACTCTGTGTAAGTGAATATGTATTTTCATAATGGACATTTCTATTTTGATTACTTAATATAGAAGTACTACTACATCTGTGTATTTGAAATATTTATCATCACAAGTAAAACAATAGGAAAAACACGCATATTATTATGTCCTTTTTGTGCAAATATAATAATTAAAAGCCTATGCGCCTAAATATAGGCTTTGTCATTATTAAATGAATTGTTAAACTGCATAGCGAAAATTAACACAATGACCACTTCTCAACTTACATTTACGAGATTTATTGCGCTTTTTGTTGTTTGTTTCATCACTTTGGAGAAATAGAAAATAGTGAGCATCTTAACTTAGGAGTTAGTTATTTTTATGTATTGTCTGGCTTTTTGTGATGATTTTGGCTTACGGAAAAAGGAAACATATTTCTCCGAAAGAATATTATATAAATAGGACTTGCAAGAATATATCCATTGCACATAATGACCATTGCTTCGCTACAGCTGCTAATATTTTCAAATACATAAACTATCTAGAATATGTAAATTTTGATATTCTTCACTGTTTGTGAATGCCTCTTTAATTCATGCATGGATACCACAAACGAGCTCTTTCCTACAATGTCCCATCATGGTCTCATATCTGTAGAAATGTTTTTATCTGTTGTCTTTATTTTCAATTCATGTTATCAAAAATGGAAGCTTAAATATATCGCGATATTCACATTATCTTTTTGGCTGATATGTCAGATAGGCATGAATATCTTCTATTTTTCGGAACATTATGGAGGATACAACTTTTGATAGATATTTTTAAAAATTCAACTTTTCTACATCTCAATTCTTTTTCTTGTAGGGATACTTTTTGGACTGGTATTTCAAAACATGCATTTATTTAATTTTAAGTTGGAAAACTATGATATACTCGTAATCATAACGACTTTGGAATTATACTTTATCTATCTTACTCAGAAATCTATTTATTCATAATGGTTTTCATTCAATAACATTTGAGGATTGATATTATTAATTACTTTAAATACTGTAGGATAACGAAGATTTTCAACAATAAACACCTCATCTATTTAGGAGAAATCAGTTTTTGCTTCTTTATCTTATACAAAATACCTCATTGGATTAATATTAACCAAAACTTTAGTGCGGTAGTAAAAAGTCACAGCATTCTTTGTTTGATCATTTGTAGTGTCATGATAGCTTCTCATTTTTCCTATAAGTATATAGAAATACCTGCAAGAAATAAAATCAAAAATCATTAGGTAATGCTTAACAGATTGACACATGAATACAAGAGGTTGTTTCTGTTCTTTTGGGAAAGAAAAACTATTCCCAACAAGAGTAAACCTCATTTCCAGAACAAAATTATAAAAATCTAAAGCCTTTCGTCATAGAAGATGAAAACTCAAAGATTACCTCAGAAATATCTCAATAGAGTTTTTGTTTCAAGTGAATTTGGAGAAAACCGCACAAATGCAGGTGGGAATCAACTGAGCAATCAAGACAGAGCTAGAGCCACTCATTGTCTCTCGCTAAAAATATTTTCCAAAACGCTACGTATATACAGTATATTCGGATTTTGATTTAAAATGTAGAAGGTGTGAACTTAGTAGCTCACCCAGAAGGTTTAGACAAAAACCATCCCAGATACATGTATAGAGTAACGGGGCTCACTATAAATACAAATCCCTACTGAATCCACAGCAGATTTCAAAATGTCTGATAGATTCTGATATGTTCATCAGAGGAAATATACAGACTTATATATCTTACAGAACTGTTTGTCTCGCAGACAGCTAGCCACTCCTAGAAATCTTGTCAAAAAGATATGGAAATGTCACTTGATACCAAACCTATCACAGATATGAGCAACGGCTATGGACACCCTATAAATCAAAGCCTCCATGACCCTTTGAAAAGGGACACGAATTAGCAGAAAATATTATCAAAATCAAGTAGACATTCATTAAAAGACCCTTCGCAACTCTCGTATCATGTGGTTTGCTGCCTATGACACGAAAATATGCTCCTACCACCTACCTACTGAATGGTGTGTTTGTGAAACCAAGAGGGCATCGGTGATGAAATAATTTCACATATTGGGCATAAAAGTGTAGCCGAATATTATAACATAAAAATCTAAAAATATGCCTTTTAATCCCTATTAGTTTTCATGATATTTTACCTATCGTTTTTCCCTTTATTGGATATTAAACAAACGACTTAAATGGCAGAACATTTTACTTTAGTATTCCAGCTATTACTTATTCCTTGTCTGGGACCGAGATTTTCGTTTTTATTGTTATTTTCACTTTTTAGATTATTTTTCAGGACTTCAGATTGCAAAAACAGAAGATAAAACACCCGAAGATTTTGGTTTTGGCTCAGTATTTTGATAAATCTTTCTTTCTTAGGATTTTTCAAATATTATAACTTTTTCGTAGGTTCTATCATGCCGAACTTATGAGTAGTTTAGATTAAAGTAAATCCTTGGACTTGGAAATACTGCTTCCTAGTGGGAATTTGCTTTTACATCTCCATGGATTGTCCTATGTAGTAGATATTTACAACTAGAAAAGTAGAGCCTGAAAAAGATCCCTGTCATCTATGCCCTTTTTGTAAAGTTTTTCCCTCTTTTAGTGGCTGGTCCCATAGAAAGAGCTACGCATTTACTCTCAATTAAAAGTAATAGAGAGTTTAACTCACCACAAAGCTGTGGATGGGATGCGACAAACTTTGTGGATTATTTAAAAAGTGGTTATCGCGGACAACTGTGCCCATTATGCTAACATAATTTTTAATGATTATGCAAACGCCGAATACACCGGAACCACATTAGCTTTGTGGTGCATTTTTATTTGCATATTCAGATTTATTGTGATTTTTCTGGTTATAGCGACATTGCTTTTAGGGTCAGCAAGGCTTGTTCGGCATCGAATTATTAAGAAATTTCTAACTATCCATATTTCTCAAGAGATATTGCAGAATTCTCGGAGAAGGTGGCACATTTCTCTTTCTACTTGGTTCAAAGATTATCTCTACATCCCTCTAGGCGGGAAGCAGAGGAGGAGACTGGATGCGTATTCGTAACACCTTTATCATTTTCCTAGTGAGTGGTTTTTGGCATGGAGCAACCTGACTTTCATTTTTGGGATTCCTAATGCCTTATTCATAATGCCTTCCATCATTATGAAAACCAATAGAAACAACCTTGACATCGTAGCACAAGGCAAGATATTTCCTTCTTTAAAAGAATTTTTCAAGTGCTTCTGACATCGGTCTGGCTACTTTTGCTGGATTTTCTTCCGTGCTGAAAAGTATTTCGATGCTTTTTCTTTCATCAAGAAAATGTTCACGACCATGCACATAGGCATCGGATATCCTTTGAAACTAATAGGAGGAGACTTTTAAGTCTGCTTTTTCTTTATCAGCTATTATGTTCGCTTTTCGAATGGCTGATGAGAGACCGACTTTTCCTCTAAGATTGGAAGATAAGGTAAAAAGACCATTCCGCTGGATGATTTATATTTTCCTAACTTTTACTGATTATTTGGTTCCATGGAAAGGAAGCTGAATTTATATATTTCCAATTTTAAAAGATGAAAAAATTTATTTATAATCTATTTTTGTTTGCTGGAACTGTTACCATTATTTTGGTTTTATCTATAGGTTTTTACTGTTTTATGTTCAAAACACCACAGACCAACAGAATTCCTTTTTAGAGATTCGACAGGAAAGGCATCAATAAATACCAAAAATAGCAACCCTCGATATGAAAACTACTCACAGGGAGGAGAAGCTTTCATCTTTTTCACCTATTTTCAAGTTGAAACAACTTATGAAAACACAAAAAGTAGATACCATTCTTATCAACTTTCTCACCTTCTAATCTCATCAATAATGAATTTGAATCTGCTAGTTCAGAGTGGCGAGAGAGGTATCTTCCTTTAGTAGATGCTGAAGGACAGAAAGACTTATGCTAATCCCAGCATTTACATAAAAATCTTGGATAGGATTAGGAAAAAGAGGGTTTCATTTATTAAAAACGATACTATAAGCTTTGGAGGATACACTGCGAATATAAAAAAATAGATGAAAATTATTACAAACCCTAAAGAAGAAACCCATATTCCCATTTATCAAACTAAATATCTGGATAAAATAGTCAAACTATGTCAGGAGCAAAACATTCACCGGTTTTTGCAGAATCTACCCAAATACATACATGACAAAAATTATCCAAAATACAATAGGAAAGAGTTTCTAGAATTTTTATTACAAAAACTACTCAAAATATAGATTTCTATAGATATTTCTGATTTTAATTTTAGCCATGGGAGGTAAAAGAGCAAGACTATTTTGCTGATATAGCACACACCTCAGACAAAGGAGGGACAGGCTTTTTCTGAATTTCTAAGTAAAACAAGTCTTTTCAGAATTATTAAAATCTAATTACAATAAAAATAAACACCATGATTGTAGGAAATGGACTTATCGCTTCTCTATTCTACAGATGTAGACCGAGAAGATGTTGTCGCATCTGGAGTTTCTAACTCCTTGGAGACAGAACTATCTCGAATTTCAAAGAGAAGAAGACCTAATCAGGAAACTTTCACAGCAAAATCCTGACAAACTTTTTGTCTATTTTTCCACCTGCAGCATCTATGATTCCTCAAAGGCTGACGCCAATATGTTCTGCATAAAATTAAGAATGGAACAAATCATCGCTGAAAACCGCCCAAAATATTTAATATTAAGGCTAGCAACGCCGTTGGAAAAGGAGGAAATCCTCAATCTGTTGATGAACTATTTGGTTCGTTCTGTCAGAAACCACCAAAAATAAATGTCCACACAAAAAGCAACTAGAAACATCATTGATACTGAGGATATTAAGAATTTAGTTCTCCAAGTTATCAATTATCAGAATTTTAATAAAGTGGTCAATATCGCTTATCCCTTCAATTATTCTATTATTGAAATTCTGAAATCATTGAAAAAGAACTAGATATAGAACCTCAGCTCATTCTCATAAAAGGCAGAGTTCAGCTATGAAATAAACATTCCTGATGTGGAAAATTATTTCAAAGAAAGAAACTTAACCAATAAAGAATCGTATCTTTGCAATATTCTAAGAAAATATTACATATAAAAAACTTAAAAAGATGAATTTCAAAGAAAACTAGAAAATAAAAATATTAGTCACTGGCGGCGCTGGTTTCATTGGTTCTAATTTAGTGGAAAAACTACTAGAATTAGGAGCTGTGGTTACAGTTTTGACAACTTTGCTACGGGACATAGACATAACATTGAGCCTTTTTCAAAAATGAAAAAATTCACTTTGATTGAAGGTGACATTCGTGATTTAGAAACTTTGTAAAAGCTTGTGACGGACAAGATTATGTCCTACACGAGGGCTGCTCTTGGCTCTGTTCCACGCCTCTATCAATGACCCTATCACAAGTAATGATGTGAATGTGGGCGGTTTCCTAAATATGCTCAGCGGCGAGAGATGCAGGAGTAAAAGACTTGTTTATGCTGCCAGCTCCTCTACTTACGGCGACTCTACATCCTTACCAAAAGTAGAAGACATCATCGAAAGCCACTTTCTCCATATGCTATCACGAAATATGTGAACGAACTCTATGCTGATGTTTTCAAAAGAGTTTATAATTTTGATACGATAGGACTGAGATATTTTAATGTTTTTGGAAGAAGGCAGACCCAAATGGTGCTTATGCTGCGGTAATTCCAAAATTGTAATCCAGCTAATCAACCACCAATCGCCGACTATCAATGGTGATGGTACCTATTCAAGGGATTTTACTTACATTGATAATGTAATTCAGATGAATTTATTAGCCTTAATCACTGACAAAAGAAGAGGCTCTAAATCAAATATATAACACGGTTGTAGGGCGATAGAACAACCATCAAAGAAATGGCTGAACTGTTGAAAGAATACCTTTCTGCTCTATGATAACGAAATCGCAAAAGTGGAAATTCTCCATGGACCAAACAGACAGGGAGATGTTCCTCACTCATTGGCAAGTATAGAAAAAAGCTCAAAAATCTAGGCTACCAGCTGAGCCATATCTTCGCGCAAGGTCTAAAAGAAGCTGTAGATTGGTATTGGGAAAACTTAAAATAACTAAAAATGAAAACAGTAAATTTGTAATTTCTTTTTGGATTTCTGAGCTCATGTGGGAGTTCGGGACAAAAGAACCATTAATGACTATGGGCAGAACATTCTAAATGTCCATCAAGTAGTTCCTCAAACACTAGAATTATTTAGAAAAATATGCTGTTTGCGGTACTTTTTCTACTGTTGGTTTTCTTTTTCAAGACCAAAGAAGAATTATTAGCAAATTTACCTTCCATCAAACCCTCAATACGAAGACAAATCGCTTTCGCCCTCTACGAAAACTCTTATTCTGAGAGTTTGGGCAGTGATTTTTAACCAAGACAAATATCATTTTGCTCCACTGCTCATCGATGAAATCAAAAATATCCTGAGCAGGAAATCGGTACCCACACTTTTTCCCATTACTATTGTTTAGAAAAAGGACAAACGCTGGAATCTTTCAGAGAAGATACCAGAATGGCAGTGCAGATAGCAAAAGAGCAAGGAATAGAGATAACATCGCTGATTTTCCCACGAAACCAGTTCAATGACAAATACTTACAAGTATGCTCCGAGCTAGAAATTACTTGTTACAGAGGGAATGAGCACCTTGGCTGTATAAAGCCAAAAGTGGTGAAAAACGAAAGTCTATTTAGGCGAGCTTTCAGGCTGATGGATTCTTACATTAATATTTCTGGACACAACTGTTATTCAGATGATTACATAAAAAGAAACTCCTGTAAATATTCCATCAAGCCGTTTCTTGAGGCCATTTTCACTGAAACTGAGTTTTTTTGGAAAATTTAAGGTTAAGTAGAATAAAGGAAAGCTATTGACCTTGCTGCTAAAAACAATCTAACCTACCATTTATGGTGGCACCCTCATAATTTCAGGGCAAATATGGAGGAAAAATTTCAAGTTTTTAGAGAAAATCCTGCAACATTATAAATTTTTAAATGAAAAAGTATAATTTTCAAAGCTACACGATGAGTAGTTTGACAGCAAAGATGAAAAATGAAGGGTAAAATCGTTATTTTAGCGGGAAAGGGTGATTCCTCAAAAATTGTTTTCAATGCACTTGATAGTAAATTCGGCATTGAAAAAATCATTGTGGAAGACAAAGAAAACACCAAAAAAATTTATCAAAAGAAGGATAAAAAGATTGGGGATTTTTACCGTTGTGGGACAGATTTTATTCCAGCTGATTATTGGTAAGTTTTTAGGCAGCACATCTAAAAAGAAGAGAGATGAAATCATGAAGGCAAATGGCATGAATGCTGCAGAAACTCCCTAATGATAAAACGATAAATGTTTCATCTGTAAATTCAAAACTATAGAATTATTGAAGGAAATAAATCCTGATTTAATCATCGTAAATGGGACAAGAATCATATCTGAAAAAGTGCTTTCTGCCGTAGAATGTCCTTTTTATCAATACTCATGCAGGCATCACTCCCAAATACAGAGCGTTCATGGAGCCTACTCGGGCATTGGTAAACAATGATGCTGAAAACAATGGTGTTACGGTGCATTTCGTGGATAAAGGAATAGACACAGGAAGCGTGATATACCAAGAAAACATCACAGTCACAAAAGCAGGATGATTTCTCAACATATCCTTCTTATCCAGCTGGCTAGCGGTATCAAACTGCTAACCAAAGCGATAGAAAACTTTTTCAACGGAACGCTATCCTCCCAAAAAGAAAGAAATCTAGAATCTATCCTCTGGTACCACCCCTACTATATGGGGATATCTGTATCATAGAATTTTTAAAAGGTGTAAAATAAACTTAACTAATAAAGTATTGTATCTTTGCAAAGTCTAAGATAATATTATATAATGAAAAACTAAAAAATGAATTTTAAAGAAAAACTAAAAATAAAAATATATTAAAACCGCATTTGCATCTCTTATCCCTAAGGTCTGAAATAAATAGTATCAGTATTAAGAAAATCTAAACTAAAAATGCAATATAGATACGATATACAAGGCCTTAGGGCAGTGGCTGTCCTATTAGTCTTTTTCTTTCATCTGAACCCAAATCTCCTATCTGGTGGTTTTGTGGGAGTGGATGTTTTCTGTGATTTCTGGATATTTGATATCTGGAATCATTCTTCATAAAAAGAGCAAAATAAATTTCAGTTTGTTGATTTCTATATTAGTAGGTTTAAGCGTATACTTCCAGCTTATGTGATTTTTCTTTAGTTACATTTTTAGGGGCTATTATGCTATATCTACCTTCGGATATTTTTAGGAGTTAGAAATGGTGTTTTTGGTCATCTCATTTTTATTCTAATAAGTATTTATCTACATTAGATACTTATTTTGGGATGTCCAGTCAAGAAAATCCTCTTCTACACATTACGGACACTATGCGATAGAAATGCAGTTTTACTTTCTGCTTCCTATACTGCTATTTTTTATAAAAATAAGAAATATCTTAATTATGTGATTTTTAATTACAATCGTTCTATTAGGATATTCTTTTTGTAAATAGTACATATTTACATAATAAAGAAATGATGTATTTTTCTCTTCCCTGCAAGGATTCCTGAGTTTTTGATAGGAACATTGTTTGTAATGAATCAAGAAAAATACAGAATGCCACAAAAAGGAGGAAGAGATATTATAAGCATTGTTTCGGTTATTACTATTCTTGTTTCCCCTGTCTTTTTTTAGTGGAAACACCAATTTTCCGGCTGTGGGTACTTTTTACCTTGTTTGGGGGCTGCCTTTTTATTGATAGATACAGAAGGGCTGGTTAGTAAATTTTGTCGAATAAATTCTTAGTTCATTTAGGTGAATTGTCTTATTCTATATATTTGTGGCATTGGCCAGCAATGGTTTTTTCATCAGATATTATCATAATATTGATAACTATGTCTTTACGCCTTTTGGAGCAGTTTATTATCATAATTTCTACTTATTTATTAGCTTATTTATCTTACACAACTTTTATAGAAAACACTTTTAGAAAAATTAAAAGGCTAAAAATTTGTTTTCAATGTGTGTTCCTTCAGGATTATTAGCTTCATTAATATTTTTATGCTCCACAACTAAACCTAAAAATGATAAATTTTCCATCAAGAATATGCTACTCCTACAATAGGTATAAAATTCCCATGGAAGATTTTATCAGGGAGTAGAATTTATGGGGATACGAATATGATTCTATTCTTTTGTTAGAGATAGTTATGCATTGGTATATAAAAATTCTTAGCACTTGTAGGCAAGGAACATGGGTTCAATTTTAGAACAGTTTCTAATGACACCTACTCCCTAGTTTCCGGTATTTCAGAAAAAGATTTTTCTTCTAAATATACTAGATATCTATATGAAAATATAGTTAAAATAGCTGATAATGAATTGAAAAACAGTAAAAATAGTCATCATTGGTTCTATTTATCGTAAAAATATTACTTCACTACAAGAAACTATAGAAAAACTTGTAAAAACCATCCTGATAAGAAATTTATCTTATAGCTCCTATCCCTAGATTAGATAAAAAATCCTGTAAGAATTAACAGGATACAAAATAAATAAAAATAAAGACAATCATTATGATGTTTCTATCAAGAAATTCCTGAAGGTGTGAAAAATAATTGATAATAACCCTAATGCATTTATGATATCAATGGATTATCACAAATTGAAGGGACTACCCTTCAGAAATGGAATCACCATGTACTATGATGAGGAACATATGAATGAGTATGGGAACAACTATTTTAGCAAATGAATTTGGAAATGAATTCTATAACGATTCAAAAATTATTGAAAATGAAAAATAGCAATTATTGGACTTGGTTATGTAGGGACTGCCATTGGCAAAGGTTATTTGCCACTAAATTCCCTGGTAGGTTTTGACATTAACCAAAAGAATCACAGAACTAAACGCAGGACATGATGAAACTTTGAGGTATCTGATGAGCTTGAAATCAGCTTTTGGTTAAAGAAAAACCCTTTCAATGCTGGTACCAATGGACTTTTCTGCTCTGCTGACCTAAAAAGATATAGAAAATGCCAATGTATACATCATCACTGTACCGACGCCTGTGGACAGAAACAACTGCCCAGACCTTACTCTCTTGTAAAAGCGAGTGAAACGGTAGGAAAGTGATTAAAAAGGATATTGTCATCTACGAATCTACGGTTTACCCCCGTGCTACTGAGGAAGACTGTATCCCTGTGGTAGAGAGAGTTTCTGGACTTAAATTCAATGTAGATTTCTTCGCTGGTTATCTCCTGAAAAGAATCAACCTGTGAGACAAAAGAACACACCGTGGAGAAAATCCTAAAAGTAACCTCTGGTTCTACTCCAGAAATCGGCAAAGTGGTGAATGACTTGTATTCTTCGGTGATTACGCAGGTACGCACCTTGCTCCAACTATCAAAGTTGCCGAAGCTGCCAAAGTGATTGAGAACTCACAAAGAGATATCAACATTGCTTTCGTGAATGAATTGGCTAAAATATTTAACTTAATGGATATCAACACTCACGATGTGCTGAAAGCCGCTGGAACGAAATGGAATTTCCTTCCTTTCAAACCGATGTCTTGTAGGCGGGCACTGCATCGGTGTAGACCCATATTATTTGGCTCACGTCAGAGTACGGCTACCATCCAGAAATCATCTTGGCAGGAAGAAGAATGAATGATTCTATGGGAAAAAATATGTTGCCGAGCAAGTGGTAAAAGCGATGATTAAGAAAAATATCCAAATCAACTGGAGCTAAATTACTCATCGCTGGGAGTAACTTTCAAAGAAAAACTGCCCTGATGTCAGAAAATACTAAAATCATCGATGTAATCACTGCTTTGGAAGACTTCGGTAGTTAAAGTGACCACTTACGACCCTTGGGCTAATCCGAGGCGAAAGTAAAACACGAATACGGAATAGACAGCATGGAAACGCTTCCATCAGATAAATATGAAGCAGTAGTTCTTGGTGTTGCTCACAAAGAATTCTTGGATTTAGACTTATCTAAACTTCTATCCCAAAACGGCGTTGTTTACGATGTCAAAGGAATTTTCCTCATTCTAAGGATATAGAATTTTTATATTAAACAAAAACTCTCGCAAATACGAGTATTTCCTATAATTCGCCTTTTTCCCTGTCGGACAATTTCTGGTATTCCTCGTGTCACATCTCACTATCAGTAGAAGGTACCAGCCTCTCCCAGCCACTATCTATCACGATGTCCACGCTTTATCGTATTTTTCGGCGATGAGCTCTGAGTCGGAGAATATTCTATCACCTCATCATCATCTTTTTTATAGAGGTGGAAGCTATCAGGGTTGCCAAGACTTTCTACAATCATCTGTGGCACAGAATGATTCGGAACGCGTATTCCCCATGGTTTTATGCCCTTTATAAGCCAAAGGCAAATTTTTATTTGCTTCTAAAATAAAGGTAAAAAGCCCCGTGGAGTTTGCTTTTTCAAAAGTCTAAATATAGAGGTTTCTATCGGTTTTTATAAATTCTGGACAAGTGGCTCAGATCTACTAAATAATGGAAAAATGGGACTTTTTCTAATTTTAGTCCCTTCTAGCTGGGCTAGTTTTTCCATTGCTTTCAGGGTTATTGATATCACATCCCAGAGCATACACCGTGTCCGATGGATAGACTATCAGCCCACCTTTTTCAGGGTTTCCACCACTTCATTTATCTGTCTTTCCTGTGGATTTTCTGGATGAATTCGTCATAATTTTTGCCATTTGTTTTGTAATATTTTTGCAAAGTTAAACTTTCTTAAATGAAAACCACATAAATAAAATCTATGTGGTTTCTCCGTTTTTAAATTAAACTTATTGTTTTTCCTATTTTCAGTTATGGAACTTGAACTCGAAATCCTATTTTTATTACTTAGATTAAATTAAAGCCTTAAAGTTAAATTTATTATGTCGTTTTTCTCTATTTTTGAGATAGACAGGGGATAAGCTGGTCTAGTGCAGTCATTATTTTAGGGAAATCATTGGTTTTGATGTATCCCGCTACTTCTGGTTTTTGAGTCAGAGAAAACTGAATGAACTCTGCTACTTTCACCTCTGGAATTCCCTTACTTACGAAATATTCCGAATCTACTCTTTTCGCTTATCCATGTGCGTTATTCTGGAATTGCTCATATTTTTCCAGCCGCTGTGCTCTTTTTTCTTCTTCCCTGCGAACAATGATGCCATATTAAAACTAATTCCCGCAGAACCAGAAATGCTTCGCACTTGTTTTTCAATGGTTTCTGTTCCCAGCGATTTTTGAATTTTAGCATTGACATCTTCCTTGTCCAGAGTTTTTGGAGTCTTTGTGCAAGATTTCCCGTTAGTTTCAGCCTGCTGATAACCACTTCTTCTATTGTCACAGTGGATCTTTGCAGTCTAAAATATTTTTCTTCCTGAAAATCAGCAGATTTCACAATATGAGACACCTCGGTCATGAGCCTTTCTTTACAAAAACGAATTTCATCTTGTAACTTCGCCGAAATGGTGAATTTCCCATTTTCATCTGTATTTACTTTTTTCATTGGTTTTTATATTGATAACCAACACATTAGCAATAGATAAACCTTCTTCTGTCTCCACTTTTCCTGAAATACTCTACTGAAAATCCCAAAAACACTGAAAGTGCCGTTATGTATATTATTTTATTCATTTTTCTTATCTATATTATTAGTTTCCAGTCTTTATAGTATATTGGAAACAATTCCTCCAAAATCATCATGATTTGAGTTTGGTTACCGTTTTCCATATGTTTCTTAATTTCTGGCTTCTCAATGATAGAAAACTCTAAAACTCATGAATTCTCTCGCTTGGATTTTATTTTTCTATAAAATATTCTTCTCCTAAAAATTCTTTTCACCTGCAAGATATCAGCCTGCATTTCTTCATATTTATAACGGGTTTTCTTTCTCCTCGCATCTCCCTGTCATCAACTCCTCAAAAGCGTTTATATCAAATGCAATCGCTATAGGAAATAGCGCTATTTTAACAACATCTTTCCATTTTGCTGGTTTAGGTTTAAACACTGTCCCTTTCTTCACAGTAGGAACTTCTACATCCTTTTTCAGTCCGTCTATTTTACTTTTTGGAATTATAACCACTTCATTTATAATAGTTTCTGACTTCCTCATTTGCAGTAAAATATGTTTATCAAAAAATCAGCAGATTTCACGTCATATGAGATATCCTATCATAACCTTTTTAACGAAACGAAACTCATCCGAAATATTGGCAGCTATCTTAAATTCCCCCATTACTGCTGGTATGCACCTGCTCTTTATTTCTCATGTTAATTACCAGAAACCTGCTCCAGCACTATTCCTTCTTCTGTAGTGACCTTTCCAGAGAAAAATTTGCTGAGCAGAAACTCGAATCACAAAAAGAAAATACAAAAATAAAATTTTCAGCTTTTTTCATTGCCCTAAAACAAATATCGCTAGGAATTTTATGCAAATCTATTTCTTCTTTCTGCCATTCCTTTATTGGGAAGAGTTTTTATAAATTCTTTTCCTGGATTGTTGATATCCGCCGCTATGCAGAGGGCTGTCTGCAGTGACAAAAACTACACAAATCCTCCAAAAGCCTTTGGTTTCGGTAAGGCGTTTCCATAAAAATCTGCGAATATCCCGCTTTCCTCGCACTTGTTTTTCCAGCTGTCGGATTTTATTCCGCTCATCTTTGTCTATCGGAAGATAACCGTGAAAAGCAAACTGCTGCCCATTAAAGACCCACTGGAAATCAGCACTAAAATGATAGAACTCGGCCCATTCCACAGTGCACCACTTTGATGCCGTTTTTATGCGCCCACTTTACCATAATATTCTCGGATCTGCGATGCAGGGCAGTCCAGCTTCGAAAGCAGCCCAAAATCCGTTCCCTTTTTCATCAATTCTTGAGCTTCCTTTTAAATCTGATGTTTCTGAATATTTATCCAACAGAAATAATTTCAATTCGATTGTTTCTTTTCAGGAGCGAAAAACTTGATGACTTTTCTCCGCTGTTTTTCATTTTCCACGAAAAATAATCTCAAGTTCATAATATATTCCTTAACAGCAGAGCAAAATACTCAATCGGCGAATTTTCCGATAAATAGGCAGGAAGTAAAAATAGCATAATATTGTGTATCAATTGATTAGATAAAAAGAATTTTTCAACTTATCAAAGTTAAAAATTCCCTCTTTGTGAATTATAAAAATTTAATATACTTTAACTATTGCTTTCAGGCCAGTAGTGGCTGTCTGATATCTCTCTCTTCCCTGAAAAATAGCAGTCCCCACACGGATAATCGTAGAGCCCTCCTCTATCGCCGTTTCCAAATCCCCGCTCATCCCCATGGACAGCTCCTTCATCTCTACATTTGGAATATTTTCGGCCTATAATTTGTTGCTGAATTTTCTTCAACAATTGAAAAACATTTTCTAACTTCTTCTATCTCAGCACTAAAACAGCCCTATGGTCATTAACCCTTTGATTTTCAGCCTGTCCAAAGTCGCTACTTTCTTCACAAAATCCACCGCTTCACTTGGGTCAAGACCAAACTTGCTGTCTTCATAAGAAGTATTCACTTGAATCAAAAAACCTCGATGGTTTTATCCTCATATTCAAGGCGTTGCTGTAGTTTTTCAGCAGCATCCCAGCGGTCTCAAACTCTCTATACACGCCACTTCTGCTTTTTAGAATATCTTTAATTTTATTGGTCTGAAGATGCCCTATAAAATGCTTAGTATGAGGAACTTCCTCAATTCTTCATATTTATCCCTCAGCTCCTGCACTTGTTTTTCGCCTCATCAAGGTTTCTCCCGTAGCCAGAGCCAGTTTTATTCTATCCGCAGGAACGGCTTTTTGTCGCTAAAAGGAGTTTTACCTCTTCTGGATTTCTTCCTGCTTTTTACAAGCCTCTGCCATTCTGCCTTTGATTTCTGCTATATTTTGTGCTATTTCGTTCATTTTTGATTATTTTTCAAAGGTTAATAATTATTTATTTTTGCTAATATAAGTTTTTCTAGTAGCTTTGAGAAAAGAAGGATTTTCAACGAGTTAAAATCCTTCTTTTGTTCATAAAAATAACTTTATCTATCTACGCAAATATTTTTCCTTTAAATCTTTGATGTATTTCTTTACTTTTATCTATCTTAGAAAAATCTTTGATAGTATTGTAGAGTATGCATCACCGTAGTATGGTCTTTTTCCTCCCATTTCATTTGCCTATTTTAGTACAGGTAGCATTGGTATATTCTTTAGAAAAAATACATTGCTAATTGTCTTGGTAGGGCGATTTCTTTTCTGGTTTTTGATAAAAGCTGCTCTTTTATGAATTCCAAAGTAATCACAAAACCACATCTTGTATCAGTGAAATACTTATTGTTTTTATCCTTATTGGTTGCGATTTTGTTAATCGTTTCTTTCAATAAATCAAGAGTAAGGTCAGACTGATAAATCATGGAATGAGCTATAACTGAGTTAATTACCCCTATAAGTCTCTCTAACATTAGATTTAACCTCCGATGCCAAAAAGTCTATTATATCCTCACTCAGCTGGATTCCATCTCGCTGAAGTTTGTTGTTGATACTTTTTCTTGTAGAAAAATCTGGTGATTTTATCTCCACAGAAAGTCCCCATTTAAAACGAGAAACGATTCTTTTCTTCGATATCTTGGATATCCACAGGTGCTTTATCAGAAGTCAGAACAACCTGCTTCCCATTTTTGGTGTAAATGGTCAAAAATATGGAAGAAAGTATCCTGCGTTGCTTTTTACCTGAAAAGGAACTGAATATCATCTATAATAAGGACATCCACCATTTGCTAAAAATTAGCAAATTCTGCTCTTTTCTCAGGATTTTTGGTATTCGCTACATTGATAAACTGCTGAATAAACTTCTCCGATGGGACATAAACCACTATTTTATCTGGAAATTTGTTTTTAACTTCCAAACCTATCCTATGAGCAATGTGAGTTTTCCCCAACTCCTACTCCTCCGTGGATAAATAGCGGATTACAAAAGAGGTCTGCCCAGTGTCTGTCTGCAATAGCCTTGGCAGCTGTGAAAGCAACTTATTACTCTCTCCTTCTATGAAATTTTTCAAAAGACAATGTAGGATTCAGATTTGATTCTACATTTACTTTTTAATCCTGTGTATCGCAAAATGATTATTCCCTTTACCGATGAAAAGAAGGAGGCATTACTTCGCTTTTTTAGAGTTTGCAGATTTGTAGCCTTATAGGTTACTTCTCTTTTTCTGTCCTTTTTCTGCTACAGCATACCAAAGTTTTTATTCCTTACCAAAATACTTTTTTTAGGGCGACAGAAAGCAGGGAAATATGAATGTTCTTCTATATATTCTTTGTAGAAGTTGCTAGGAACTCCCAATGTGAGATTACCATCCACAAAAAGACAATGGACGAACCTTATCAAACAATAAAGCAAAAAGAATCCTCTAATTTTTAAGGTCTGACCCTTCCTCTGAAGAGGCAAGATTATCCCGCATAAAAAAGAGACAATTCTCCCACATTGTTTCTAAATTCCTGTCCATCTATATCTTTGAATTTATGGTTAAAATTAATTTGATAGAAAATTTCTCACCGAAATTGTGTGTCGCAAATATGGAAAATTTAATTTTTATTTTTGTTCTATTGGTTTTTAAAAATATATTTGTATGAAGTTTAAAATTTTAACAAATGATTAACATAATACACTCATTACGAGTTCGTTACGGAGAAACCGACCCTATGAAATATGTCTACTATGGTAACTATGTTGAGTATCTGAAGTTGCCCGAGTTGAACTTTTTCGTGCTATCGGAATTTCATACAATGAGATAGAAAAAGAGGAATTTGGCTTCCCGTTTCGAATATAAAAATAAAATATATTCGCCCAGCAAAATATGATGACCCTACTCTACATCCACACCAAAATCACACCTACCGCAAAAATAGAATTTGAATACGAGATTTTTCAATTCCGAAGGAGAAAAACTCACCGAAGCTTTCTACCATTCTGTTTTTCCTCGATGCGCAGACACAAAAATCATCCGATGCCCTGATTTTCTAATGGATTTATATAGACAAGCATTGAAAGATATTTAATCTATTCTAAATATTTATTGATAAAAACACTGATAAACAACCTATTGCATAGCACAAAAATATCTTCCCACGAGAAATAATTTCCTATTATAATATAGGCTGGGCTTCCTTTTGGGAAACCTAATTTTTCGGCAAGTTTGAAATACTGCAACATTTCCACAAAACCGCAAAAATAAAGACAAAAAACAGTAGTTTGTTTTTATTTCTGCACCAGAAAAACGAGTTTTATAAGCATATAAACCAAAAACCACCACCAAAATATCTCCCACAAAAGCCCTCACGAAATACGAGTCTTTCAGAATGGTAGCGATGACCACTTCTATACTGAAAATCAGCAGAGAAAGGAGAAAATATTTTTAAACTAAATCTAAATTTCATATCTCGTGCAAAATTAGGGTTCTTTTTGGGTTTTTATTCTTCTTTTTCTTGAATTTCATTTTTCAAAAACATGATAAATATCATATTCTTATTTTTATTTAGTATAAATAAGATTTATTTATCTTTGCAGAAATTTTTAAAATAAGTTTTAGTTATGAAAAAGTATTTTAAGTTTGGTATTTGAGCTTTGACATTGGCTTCTTGTAGTAGAGATGATAACAATGAAGTTACTCCAAATGTAACTGACAATTCAAAAGAAGCGACAGTGAGATGCCAGCGCCTCCTGGAACATGGAAATATTCTCTTTTGAAAAAGGGACGAAGTAACGGTGACTGACCCTAAGAATGATCTCTACTTGGGACATCGCTTTTCCAAAGATATTATATTAAGACTAATAGTGAGTTTCTGGAAAATGGAAATGGAGGAGTATTCAAAACTGATAGTAAAGAGCTTAGCGCACTAAAAACAAGCTCCTACTACTGGTTATACAGCTGATGATAAAAGGAAACTGTACATCGCTATCCACCAGTAGATACTGAGTTATCTTACAACAGCATTATCTCTGGAGGAATGAAGAGTGCAAATGGGTATGTAGCTTTATGATCCCGCATTAGCTGCACAAGGTAAGTCTCCATACACAGTTAACAAATGGGTATATGTAGTACAGCTAAAGGAGAATATGTAAAACCCAAGTTGTTGATTATCTTGATGCAAAAACAAAGGAGGACATCCTAAATTCAAGTATGTGCTTAGTTCAGATGGGAAGTTCTAATCATGCTTTTATAGTGTTTTCCAATACTCTAAATAAAATTATGAATAGGATTGCCATATAGTTTTGTGGCAATCTTATTTTTATTAAAAACAAAAATAATATAAGTTAAGAAAATTTTTTCTTTACACTTATTACCAGCATCTCCTCTGTATGGGCAGCGGAGAGGTTGACAAAAAGAAACAGAAATCAAAAGAAGTAATTGTCACCGCTACCAAAACAAAGAAAAACCTAAAAATGTCCCCTATCACCGTACAAGTGATCACCTCTGAAGATATTAAAAATCTCAGTCCACCGATTTCAAAACATTCTTGGAAAAACGAATTTTCAGGCATCAATTTCACATACAATGGCGGAAGTCCTAATATCAACATGATGGGATTCGGCGGGAAATATGTTCTTTTCTGATGAACGGCGAAAGAATGGCAGGCGAAACCTTTGATAACATAGACTACGAAAGGATAGATATGAGACAACATCGAGACGGATAGAAATCACAAAGGAGCTTCCTCCTCGCTCTATGGCTCTAATGCCATCGGTGGAGTGATCAACATCATCACCAAAGAGACTCTAAAAGTCCGCTGGACATCAATGCTGGCTACCTCTACGACAGCAGCAGAGACCATAAGGCAAATCTTTCCATAGGAACGAAACAAAAATGGGGAAGCCTCAGCCTCGCTTCTTTTCTACAAAATGAGGACTCCATACATCATCAAGGATAGAGTCCCGACTTTTAGAAAAGCAAACAGACCCTTTTTGGAAATGAAATAATTACAGAAAAATACAACGAACTCAATGTCGCTGGATTTATCAACTATGGCTTTAATCCTAAATTGACATTCAATCTAAGCCCTAAAATCGACATCGCCCTCACACCGTGATTTGTTATTTCAGTGAGAGAAATGGTGGTGACCTTCAAGCCAAAAAGGTAAAGAGACCATTATTACAATTATAACATTGTGGGGCTAAAAACCAACTTTAAATTCAATGAAAATCAAAAATCTAAGCATCTCTGGGGCATTTGACAGGTATGACAAATTTAAATATTACAAACTGCTCAAAGAAGACGAAAAAGTCTACGAAAATGAAATATGGAGAACCAGCTCCCAACACAATCAGAATTTGTTTAAAAAAACATACCCTTGTAGCTGGCGGCGAGGTGCTTTCGGAAAAACTACTGAATTTCATGTTCAAAAATGAAAGCACGAGGAGGCAGGGAAAAACGCTCAGACTTACTCCGCATTCACACAGCAGGACTGGGTGATAAACTCCACTGTGACCCTAAAGTTACAGGCGCCAGAATGGACTATCACTCTATTTTTAAACAATATTTCACTTTCCGCCTCGGCGGGAATGTATAGATTTGATGAAACGATGACCATCCGTGCTGGATATTCAGGAGGATTTCCGTTCGCCCACACTTAAAGAACTCTATACCAACTGGTTCCACCCTTGGGGAGGAGGATTTCAGCTTATGGGAAACAAAAATTTAAGACCAGAAACAAGCTGATAATTTCAATATTTCCATTGATTTTAACTTTAAAAACTAAACCTGACTTTTCATTACTCAATATTCAAAAATAAAGGATAAAATTAACCTGAGAGGAAACATCGGAGACACTCTTCGCCATGTTAATTTCCATGGAAATACAGATGTGCTAAGTTCCGAAAGTATCAGCAATATACAAACTGAACAAAACTTCCATTTCAAAGGTTCTTATTCCTACTCACAACATCGGAAAAAGAAGATCCGAAAACCGCCCGCACACGCTGACTTTCAAGGCGGAATACATTCCTCGGCTAAATACTACATTCCGAGCATCATCATCAGCGGAAAATACCTCAGCCAAACCAAAATATATGATGATGACAACAGCTCTTTCGTCAGCTATAGCCCTACTCTATCTGGCGGCTGCAGCTGGCTTTAAAGCTTCCGATGGGCTTTTACTCTGGACAGGCGGAATTAATAATATTTTTGACTGCACTGCGGACAAAGTAGGCTTCTACTCCTCTGTGGATATTGGAAGGACATTTTATCTGGGCTTAAAATGGAATTTCAATAAAAAGTTCAAGATACGGACGATAACTAAATCATTTTCAACACCATAAAGATTCTAAAATGAAAAATAAATTTCTGACCAATCGATTACAAGATGTTCAGAAACCATGCTCATCACTCTTGGGCAAAAGGCTGAAGAAAACACGGACCTTCCAATGCTCTGCTTTATGATGAAAAAGCTTTTAGAAATCATCAATAAAATTGATTACGATTTTTCTAATTTAAAAATGCTAAATTTTCTAGTGCAGGAGTCTGCATCAGAGCAAATTTAGCAGATAACGAAGCTCAAAAATTCGTCAGAAAACACCCCTGATGCAGTAGTGGTGCAGATAGGCTCAGGTTAGATGTCGTTATCAGCGCATTGGCTCGCCTAAAAATCACCCATTGGTACGACCTGATTTACCAGGAAGTACTGAGCTTGCGTCGACATTTATTCACTGAAAATGAGACAAATACATTTATTTCACTATCTTTATTTGATTACAAATGGATAGAAATAGTAAAGCTCACAGAAAGCCTGCTTTATCATAATAGAAGGTGTTTTGATGTATTTTGACCAAAAGATGTTCAGAACTTTTTAATTCTAGTGCCTCATTTTTGAAGAGGTTACTGTAGTGTTTGATATGCACTTGGCTTTTTCCTTGTCGAAATTCAAAAAGCATGATTCATTAGGAACAATGAAAGGACACGCCCAGAATTCAAATGGTCTCTTCTAAGTTCAAAGAAATGAAAAGCTTTGGAATCCCAAAAATACACATTGAAAAATGAATACTTTATGAGGATTGTGACAAGGGCAGATACCCTTTCCTTTTTAGAATCCTTTATAAGATTCCATATTTTTACAAAAGATTTAATCAAAGAGTTATAAACTTGAAAAATCAATGATAAAAAGTTAAACAATTATGAAAAATAAAAAGAATTTTATCCATGACTATTAGGGACTTTACGTTTCTTTTGGGGATATTTCGCATGGAGCAAATGGGCTTCGCCCACCCGCATAGCATTGGTGAATTTCCCAAATTACTATGTTCAATATGGCGCTGTCCAATGAAGACAGCTTTTATCAAATCTGAAGATGTGCCAATTAGACCAGCTCGATAAATTGAAAATTTTGCTGATTTCGTCTCTGGCTTGGGGAATGGGTATTAAAAATAGATGAAAATCAGCGAAATACCATTATAAAACCGCTAGAAAAGTCCCTACACATTTCGTGTCTGTGACCCGCCTGAAAACGACATCAGCAGTCTGAGCTGAATCTCAGTCGGAAAAAGTGGACAGCTATCTTTCCAGCAGGAAACAAGAAAAATTTTCAAAAGTTTTGCGAGATATGTCCGAAAATACATCGATGGCATTTTCTTTGCCGAAGAGCCTGAAAAAGCCGCAGAGAAAGAAAATGTTTTCTTTCATATTGATGAGGAAGTCGCTTTTTCTGATATAAAAAGTCTTATGAAGATTACCTCATAATCTTTATCAAGAAGGAAAAACCAAAAATCGCCATAGTTTCTGGTATTCACGACCCTTTTTCTGGAACAAAGCACTATATAGACAGCATCATTATTTCCCTTCAAAAATCCTGGGCTAAATGTCTGTCCTTTCGCTTCTTTCGGTAAGAGAGTTGAATTTTTGGAACAGATCAACCCTGATGCCGTGATTTATTTCACACGGAAGATTGCAGATGACCAATCCTGAACAGACTGTAGATTGGCTAAAAGAAAAAACATCCTGATTTTCACGCCTATTTCCGTTATTCAGCTGGAAGAAGACTGGCTAAAAAGACCTCTATGGGAATGTTTGGTGGATTTATGGGACAGACCATCGTAATGCCAGAGCTGGACGGCGCGGTGTATCCCTATGTCCTTATTGCTCAGGAGAAAAGAAATGATGGAATGGTCGTTTTCAAAAACAATTCCTGGACCGATTAAAAATTCACTCAGATTGTTAATAATTTCTCACTCAACTTAAAAAGATCAGGACAAGAAAGTTGCCATTTATTACTCAAAGGACAAGGGCAAAACTCCTCTCGTTGCGCAGGGATTGAGACCAGTTCTTCGCTGTACAATTTCCTGAAAAGAATGAAACTGAAGGATAGCAATATCGCAGGACTTCCTGAAAACGAGGCTGATTTTCAGAAACTCTATCAACGCGCAGGGAAATGTCTATAACTCAGCAATGCGGATGGGCAGTTTTGACAATTTTATCCAAAATGGAAAACCTGCTCTCATAAACGATGCAGAATACACAGACTGGCTCAAAAACTCCGTGCAAAACCCAAAATGTATGAAGAAGTAAATCGAAGAATAATGGTGCTGTTTCTGAAGGTTTTTATGGAACTAAAAAGATGGAAAAAGGATATTTTATGGTTTCAGAATAGTTTTTCGGAAATGTGGCTATTCTTCCTCAGCCGCCTGCTGCACTGAGCACAGATGATGAGTTTAAAGTAAATCATGGCGTAAAAAGAAACCTCCACATGCCTATATCAGGGGCTTATCTTTGGGGCTCAAAAAGGCTTCCAAGCGGATGCTATGATTCATTTCGGAACATGGAAGTTTAGAATTTACCCCATGTAAACAAGTGGCTCTTTCCCAGCGATGACTCGGGGCGATGTTTTGGTGGGTGCTGTCCTCATTTCTACTACTACACGATAGGAAACATCGGGGAAAGCATCATCGCAAAACGCCGTACTTATGCGACTTTTAATCTCGTACCTGACACCAGCATTTACGGAAAGTGAGGCTCGTACTATATTCAATGAACTTTTTGGATAAAATCAATTATTATTACAAAGTCCCAAGACGAAGCCCTACAAAAGATATTTCTACAAATAAAGAAAAAATAGCCGTTAAAATGGGCTTACACAGGGATTTGAGATTAGACAGCATCACTTCCAAAACCTTATTCTGAGGAGGAAATAGACAACTGGAAAACTTCGTGGAGGAAATCGCTACGGAAAAATCAATGGAGAATTTTACACCATGGGCGTTCACAGCTCGGATAAAATCAGCTCCACTCGTTCTGGCAATGAGCACCGACCTGGCTGGCGTATAGTTTGGCCGCTTTGGATAAAAATTTCAGGAAAAGTGACTGACCAACAGCTGAAAAGAAAGGCTTTCTTTACCGAAAATTACCTTTAATCCCTGCTAAAAATATCGTTTTACAAATCCTTAATGGAAAAGCTGTAAGTCCTGATTTTATCGCAGCAACAGCAAAAATCTCGGTATCAGAAATCGAAAAAGCCAGAGAACTCCTCACGCCGCAGCGAGAAATGCCTTATTTCGTAAAAAGCAATGGAGAAGAAAAATGAAGTCCAAAAATGGCGAACTTACCGAAGTAGAGAAACAACTAAAGCAGGTAAAAACTCCTGATGGAATGCCCGAGTTCGTTGCTAAAAAGCTGATGGAAAAAGTAAAACGAGGAGAAAGACTTGAAGAAAACCAAGCTTCGGCGGAGGAAAACTAAAAGTCCCCACGCCTAAAAGCTGGACAAAAGCCTGAAACTAACCAAATCCTCAAAAAGAGCAGAAAGAAAGAGCGATGAGCGATTTTGGATATAGAACAGACTATCAATAATGTTGTTTTCTACAAAGAAAGCCTGCTAAAAAGCCCTGAAATGGAGCTAAAATCTTTCTTCAATGCTCTAAATGGCGGTTATGTAGCGCCTTCTTCTGGCGGTGATGCTGTTGCCAACCCAAGAGCTGTGCTCAGGGGAAGAAATCTATGCCGTGAATGCAGAAATGACACCTTCTGAAATGGCTTGGGAAAGAGGCGTGAAACTTGCCCAAAAACACGATAGAAGAATACAGAAAAACCATAAAGGCGAATATCCTAAAAAGATAGCCTACACTTTTGGAGCAGTGAGTTCATAGAGACCGAGGGCGTTTCCACTCGCTCAAGCCCTTTATATGCTGGGCGAGAACCTGTAGAGATTCTTTCGGAAGGGTGGTAGATGTCAGACTGATTCCATCAAAAGAGCTGGGCAGACCGAGAATAGACATTGTCATTCAGACTTCTGGACAGTTCAGAGATTTGGCGGCATCGCGTTTATTCCTTTTAACAAAAAGCTGTAGAACTGGCAGCCAATGCAAAAAGATGAAAACTTGAAAAACCAAGTAAGCGCTGGAAACATCGCCATAGAAAAAGAACTTGTAAATGCTGGGGTAAGCCCTAAAAACAAGCTTTCGTGAAATGTCCAACTATCGTATTTTCGGGGACAGCAAGGAAGATACGACACTGAACGAAAGAAATGATGCTTGCAGGAGACAAATGGAATTCTCAAAAAGACATCGCCGAAACCTATATGCACAACATGGGAGCACTCTACGGAAACGAAAAAGAATGGGGAAAAATACGAAAAAGGAATGCTAAAAGCTGCCCTCAAAAATACGGATATCCTCATCCATGCTAGACAAAATAACACTTGGGGCGCTCTGAGCCTTGACCATGTATTTGAATTCATGGGAGGAATGAACACCGCCATAAAAAGAAGTCACAGAAAGACCCAGATGCCTATTTTGCAGATTACAGAAAACCGCAAAAATATGCGTATGCAGGAACTGAAAGAAGCTGTAGGTGTGGAAGCCAGAGCTACTATTTTCAACCCTAAATACATCAAAGAAAAATGAAAGGGAAAGCTTTCCAGCGCAGGGCAGATTGCAGAAATCACCACCACATATGTTTGGCTGGGAAGCCACACGCCCAGAACTGATAGATGACGAAATGTGGGAACTGAACTCTACGAAACCTAGTGTAGAGGGACAAACACAAGCTGGGCATCAGAGAATTCATTCACAAGAAAATGGAGCTTCCCTACAAACCATCACAGCCGTAATGCTGGAAGCCACATGAAAGGCATGTGGAAAGCCTCCACGGAGCAGATTTCCAACCCTTGCTTTCTATGCACAATGGACTAGTGAAAGAATTCGGGGCTGAGTCCTCCTTTCTCCGCAAATAACGAAAAACTGCAAAATCTACATCGCAGGAAATCTTCATGAAAAATGAAGCCAAAGAATACAAATCTGAGCTTCAAAAATGAAAACAGAAGTACTGAGGAAATCAATACCAAAGAAGGAAAAGTCCTGAAAAAAAGAAGAAGTAAATCCAGAACAAGCTAAAGAAAAATGCTGCTGAACGGACTGCTCATAGGGCGGAGGAATCTTTTAGCTGCATCTATCGGGCTGCTGATTTTATTTCAAGAGAAAAATGAGTATTTCTAAAAACTGTTTGGAGTACGAGCCGTATTTCAAACTAGTTTTATTTTTTAATTTTAAAACTTAATAAATTGATAATTTTTCGTTCATATTTAAAAATTTCAGTTCTATCTTTGTAAGTACATTAAATACTAAAAACATCTTTTATGAAACTAAAAGTTTTTCCTTTTCGCCATCTGGCATCTTGTAGTGTTTTTGCACAAAAAAATCAGACATCTGGACTTACTTTTATGATGATGAAGAATATCTTTTTCGGCTTTAAAAACAGCAAAGGAGAAGTGATGATAGAACCCAAATTCAAGGGATTTACTTTCGGCTAATAAGTTTGACAAAAATCGCTGCTTTTATGGAAGATGCCAATGGAGAATTTAACAGCTACTACATGCTGAAAAATCGGAAAAATTCGGAAAAGACAGCCTTTATGTCTTTGATATGGCGTTTGACTGCGAAAAATGAAGGTTTCATCAAATTCCGAGATTCTAAAACGGGAAATGTCGTATGTTTAACACAGCAGGAAAAGTGGCTATCCCAGCTCTATACAATGATATGACACCTTTTGAAAACGGACTTTCTGTTGCTTTTAAAAGGAGCTGAAACTAATGAAAGATAGTGATGATGATGAACATCCCTACTGGGCTAGTGGAGAAAAACCTTCTTATCAACACTAAAAAAACGAGGTTTTGCTACTTTCCAAGATGACCAGCTTACTCTGGACTTCCACCACTGTATCCAGAGCCAACCTGAAAAATCTACCGAAAGAGTTAGTTTTCTAGGAACAAATGGAAATATTATTCTTCATTGATAATGAAAAATTATTTGAAAACTTCCTAAGCCAAAAAGTTTTTTCAAAAATCTAAGCAAAAAGCCTTCTAAAAATTCATATGAAAAATCGTCTATTGGGACGAAGAAAAAGGCTGGATATCACATCCTGCAAAAGATTTTTTAGAAAAATCATGCTATTTTTATTAGAAAGGCTGAAGGCTACAAGAACAAGAAAAATGTGCAAATCATGGTAGAAAAACTATACTCCGCTTACTGATGATATAGAGCAAAAATCCAGCATCATTATAATAACTGCGGCAGAAGAAATATGTCTAAATATCCTTTTTTTCAGTCTTGTTATCACAAATCATGACGAGAATGGAAATTCTGTCACCAAGACCTTTTTAGTTTTTAAGAACCGAAAAAGGGCATCAAATTTATCAGTTGCCCGATAAGAAACCACACCTTTGAAGTAGAGAAAAATGCAGTTAGTTTTAAATATTTTTATTGGTCTTTATCCTCATCAATGCCGTACTGAAATTCAGTTTTTGGAAACTTTGGCAAGTCGCGGGTAGCCGCGGTTTTGTCGGTCGTGTTTCTGTTTTGGGCTTATCCATATGCGATGGAACAGTCGCAGGTAACGATACAAAAACGCCCTCGAAACGCCCTCATACTAAGCAATATCGCGGTGCTGGTAACCATAGAAGTTGCCCTCTGTCTTGCCTTTTGTTTCTCCGAACTGAAAGGACTTTTTCTTCGCAGAGAAAAACCGATGGAACACCTTTCAAAAGCCTGCCCCTGCCCTGTCTGATGTTTCCTGCTTTTTGTTTTATCTCCTTACACAGAGCTTTTTACTTTTCAGGAATGGATTTTTCACCATTACCATGCTGTTTTCGGCAGGTTCGGCGCTGTTTATCATCGGTGGAGCGTGGTGCATCCAAGCTGTTTTTTCCCTGAAAGAGATTTCCGCATTGAGGTTCATCTGCTTACCAGCTTGTTCAATCGGTATTTTAGGATTGATAATCACTTCCAGCAGCAATCTTATTTATGTTCCCAAAAGCGAACCTATTTCTTTCAAGTTCTTAGGAATTTCTTTTTATCTTATTTATTGGAATTTTCATCTTAGGAATGATGATAAATAGATGGCATTGGAAAATTAAAGAGATAAAATTAAAAATCAATAGTCTATAAAAACAAAAATCATAATAGAAACACATTAAATTAATATTAAAAATTTTAAAAACAAGATGATAAATTAAAAATAACATCTATAAAAATCAAAAAGGTAGATAAAAATATTAAAACAAGATATAAAAATTTAAATTATCATCTAATAAAAATAATAAAGTAAGATAACTTTTCATATTTTTATTTAAAAATTTCAAAAGTGAAAACAATCTAGTTTATCTAATCAACAAAGTAAAATTTAATCATAATCAAATAAAAAACAGAAACAATCAGTTATAAAATGGAAACAATATCAAAGGTTTTATTCTGGTAGCAATAGCCTTCTTATTCCAGATGTTATTATTCTTCTAATACTTTTCGTTCGCGCTCTTCTTCTTACAGGGAGTTTTTACAATCAGTTTGTAAACCAAATTCAAGAACGATAAAGCTTCTAGACAATGCACAAAAACCTCATCATCCGAAAAATATAGACGAGCTGAGAAACCTTCTCCCAAAGAAAGATAACTCGCTCTACATCCGCTATCTACGCGACCTGCTCGCACATCCGCCGAATGACGCTTATTCAGATTTTATGATTTCTAATTTTTGAAAAATGAAGCTGAAAAAGATATCGCAAACTCCTAAACTACTCGCTAAAAGTAGGGGCTCTGTATTAGGACTTATCGGAACTCTTATCGCGATGAGCCCTGCTCTCACGGGACTTTCTTCGGGTGACATCTCTGGAATGGCTTACAATATGCAGGTAGTTTTCGCCACTACGGTAGTGGGCTTAGTTATCAGTTTAATCGGGATGATTACCCTGCAATTCAAAACAAAGATGGTACGCCAAAGACACCAACAATCTGGACTATGTAGCACAAATTCTAACCCAAAACAAAGGCAAGATATGAGAAACAAACGCCGAAGAGTTCCTATTTTCAAGCGAGAAGAAGACACTGATCCGTCTGAGTGTAGTGGTCAATCTTTTTGATGTAGCAATGGTTTTTGCTGTTGCTCTGATGGTGGCTATGGTAATGAATATGAACATGACCGAAGTTTTTCAGCAAAGAAGACTTTACCGTGGTGAAAACCCCGAAAGACAATATGGAAATCATCACCAAAAAGGAAAACAAAATAGAAAAATACACGCCTTCCGCTGACCAAAACAATTCCCAAAAACAAAACCAAAGGAAAAAGTAGGGACTGCCTATCAGCTGGAAGACGGGCAAATCATCTATATAGAAGACTAATTTTTGCTCATTTGAGAATAAAACGCTAAATTCGTACCCTTTTTAAAAATCAAGAAAGATGAAATTTTTATTGACACAGCAAATTTAGAACAAATCAGAGAAGCCCAAAATCTTGGTATTTTGGATGGAGTTACAACCAATCCTTCCCTTATGGCAAAAAGAAGGAATCAAAGGAAAAAGAAGCTATTCTACAGCATTATAGAGATATCTGCGAAATTTCAGATGGAGATGTAAGTGCCGAGGTGCTCTCTACTGACTACGAAGGTATGATAAAAGAAGGGAAAGAACTGGCAGCTCTACACGAGCGAATAGTAGTAAAAATCCCAATGACCAAAGACGGAATAAAAAGCGATAAAATATTTCGCGGATAATGGGATAAAGACCAACTGTACTTTGGTGATTTTCTGCTGGACAGGCTCTTTTGCAGCGAAAGCAGGCGCTACCTATGTTTCGCCTTTTTAGGAAGATTAGACGATATTTCTACAGACAGCATCCAGCTGATAGAAGACATCCGAGTAATCTATGACAACTATCTATTTGAAACTAAGATACTTGCAGCCTCTATCCGAAACCCTATGCATATCATAAATTGTGCTAAAATAGGTGCAGATGTGGTAACTTCTCCTCTTGCTTCTATTCTGAATCTTTTTGAATCATCCTTGACTGATAATGGATTGAAACACTCATCGCTGATTCTAACAAACTATAATAAATTAAAAAGTATGAGTTTTCGCTCATACTTTTTATTATCATTATTTCAAATACATTTTCATTTTTGTGATTTCTCAGGAGTGGCTTTTATCTTCTTAAAAATCTCTTTTTCTGATGGAAAACTCACTCTGTAGAAAATAATTTTTCGCCGTATTTTCGGAAATATGGATGCGTTTTCAGGAAATCCTCTGGAGCATCTGCAGATAGCGTATTTCTGGATTTTAGAAACATCCATCGGGCTGGTGGAAATCAAACTCTTGCCAAGTCTCTCATCCACATTATAAGTTTCAAAATCTGCTGTTTATCGGCAAATCCTCCCACTCTTTTCGGTAGCCTAAATAGTCTGCTGCCGCCTTTTCATTAAAGCCAAATTCTACCAACTGCTTTGAAAGTAATGCTGTTCAGGTCTATTTTAGAGAAATCTGTTTTGGCTGATACCACAGCTTTTAGTAGGTTCTTCTCTCTCGGATTTGGAGTTTTATCCAAGGTTTCAGCTCTTGAAATTTTTCCGCTGAAATCACAAAGCATTTTTCAATATCTTCCAGATTTTTAAAAACTTCCTTTCAGATTTTTATCTCTGTAATTTACGATTACTTGGGCTTGTTTTTTCAGAAAAACCCTAATCTCTGCCAGCCCTGCGCATCCAAAAGCATTTGGGTCAAAATAAGTGTATTCTATTTTTAGGTTTATTTTTCTTCGGTTTTGGAGCGAAATCAGGCGCAGTTTCAGGCAAAAGCAGATAAGGTGCCAGCTGCTGGTAATTTTCTGGGCTGATGATGAAACATTCTCAAATTTCTCCTTGCTTCGGAAACTTCCACCGAGATAGTTTTTGTATTTAATAATCGCTTCGGCTTGCTTTTTGGGAAAAGCCCATATTCTCCCAATCTTTCGCTGAATAGGAATCAGGATTGAATTTCCCTGATATTTTTAGTTCTTTCTTGGTAAAAAGAATTTTCAAAAATTATTTTTCTTACTGCTTTTCTCCGAAGCAGAATATATGCTCTATTTCCGCAAATTTTTCAGGAGAAATGGCGTAGCATTTTTGCCAGCTGTTCCTTTGAGAGAAATTCTCCGCCGACCAGCTCTTTATAATTCAGAATGGTTTTGACCTGCCGTTCTGTAAAACCAAGATTTTTCCACTGCTCAGCGGTGAGTTCATTTGGGTTAAATTCTGATAAAAACCAATTCATTTCCTGCATTTTCATTTACAAATTCTACAACGACAGGCTCGTGCTTTTTCAGTGTTTTTAAACCAATAAAAACCAACTGAAAAACCAAAAATAAGATTCCTAAAAATCCCTAAACCCTATAAACTGGTTTCGCCGCATCTGAAAAGGTAATTTTGGAAAATTTCTCATAAAATACAAGCCTCATAAAAGAGGCTCTTTGTTTATTATAATGTCGCTGAATGAGCCAGCAAGTCTGTCAGTTTATTAGAATATCCTGTCTCATTGTCATACTCAAGATACCAGCTTCACGAAGTTAGAGAAAGCATGATTCCTGCTCCTTTATCAAAGAGTAGAAGTTCTCTTATCTCCTATAAAGTCCTGAGATACCACAGTGATCTTCTGTATAGGCCTAAAATTCCTTTCACCTCGTTTTCTGAAGCAGATTTGATAGCTTGAGAAATTTTCATCGTAAGAAGTTGCTTTTTCTAATCTTACCGTTAGATCCACCACAGAAACATCAGCAGTCGGCACTCTGAACGCCATACCTGTCAGCTTTTCCGTTAAGAGAAGGAATCACTTTTTCCTACCGCTTTAGCAGCACCGTAGAAGAAGGAATGATGTTCAACAATGCTGAACGACCACCTCTCCAGTCTTTTTATAGATGGACCATCCACAGTTCTCTGTGTAGCCGTAGTTGCGTGTACAGTGAGTCATCAACCCTTCTACAATCCTAAAGTTGTCATGAACCACTTTTGCTAATGGCGCAAGACAGTTCGTAGTACAAGAAGCGTTAGAGAAAAATATTTTGATCAGCTTTTTAGTTCTTTGTGGTTTACTCCCCATTACGAACATTGGCGTATCATCTTTTGATGGAGCAGAAAGAACCACTTTTTTTCGCACCAGCATTTAGGTGAGCCGTAGCAGTATCTTTTTGTTAAGAAAAAGTCCCTAGTAGATTCTACGATGTATTCCTGCACCTACTTCATTCCATTTCAAGTTGTTAGGTCTCTTTCAGAAGTTACTCTTATTCTCTTCCGTTTACGATAAGGTCGTCTCCTCTACAGAAACCTCTCCTGCAAATTTCCCATGAACTGAATCATATTTTTAGCATGTATGCCATGTATTCAGCATTCACAAGGTCGTTAATTCCTTACAACCTCGATGTTATCTCTTTCAACCATTGCGTTGAAAAACTAAACTCCCAATTCTACCGAATCCGTTGATTCCTACTTTGATTTTTGACATGATGTTATAATTAAATTTAAAAGTTTTCTTCTCATTATCTAAGGTCTGAAACTTGACCTGCACAAATTTACAAAAATAAAGTCCAATAAAACGAGTTAAATTTAATATTTCATTTGGCATAATTTTACTTTAATCTAATTTTACCTGAATATTATTTTTATCATTATGGAAATTATCAGAAACGCTAAAGATTTACAAATTTATATCGCTAATGCCAAAAACAAAGGGCTAAAAATAGGTTTTGCTCCTACAATGGGCGCACTGCATGGTGGACACCTCTCACTCTACGAAAGAGCCAGAAAGGAAAAACGATATCGTAGTTTCTTCTATTTTCGTGAATCCTACCCAGCTTTTAATAATCCTGAGGATTTAGAAAAATACCACGAACCATAGAAGCAGACATTGACCTTTAGAAAAACTAAAAATGTAGATGCGGTCTATACTCCATCTGTGGAAGACCTTATCCTAATGGATTAGAGCGAAAAGCTACGATTTTGACGGGTTAGAAAAACGAAATGGAAGGAAAATCCAGACTCGGACATTTTGACGGTGGGAACTGTGGTAGAGGAGCTTTTCAGACAAGTACAGCCTGATAATGCTTATTTTCTGCGACAAAGATTTTCAGCAGTTGGCAATTATCAAAAATTAGTTCAAAAACTGCAACTGCTCTATCAACATTGTCGGAATGCTCTATTTTTAGGAAGAGAGCGGACTGGCGATGAGTTCCCGAAATATGAGGCTAAGCCCTGAGCAAAGAGATAAAGCCAAACTTATCTATGCTACTTTGGTAAAAGCTAACGAAATGTTCAGAAAATCCAGTCTCTGATGTCAAAACATTTGTAGAAAAACCTTTGAAAAACTCTGATTTTGAGCTGGAATATTTCATCATCGCAGATGAAGAAACCTTAAAAGAAGCAGATAAAATCGAAAAACGGAAGAAATTACCGAGCGTTCATCGTTGTTTTTGGTCGATGGAGTCCGATTGATTGATAATATCCATCTTGACTAATCTTAAAAATAAATCCCGCCAAATGGTGGGATTTTTATTTATTCCGGTTCTGTAAATCTGGTTAAATTCACTCTGGAAGCAGGTCTTTTTCCCTTCAATAAAATCAAAAAGCTCCTTTTGAAAAATAACATCCATTTAGGATTCCTCTCGCTCCCAACCCATTGAAAACATAAAGGTTTTTGTGTTTTTCATGTCTTCCCAAAATAGGTCTTCTATCCGTACAGTAGGACTGAAATCCCACATTGATTTCCTCCATTCTGAATTTTTCTGGATAAAACTGAGACAGGCCATTTATCAGCTGCTCCTTCTGCCTCTTCATCTACATTTTCATCCGTTCTTTCCCTATCGTAAGTTCCTCCGTAATAATATTTCATTTTCCAATGGAAAAATAAAAATGTTTTTCTTAATCGTAAAATCCCTTCCAGCGGCACAGAGAGATTTTACCACCAAATGATGTCCTTTGTTAATATGAATAGAATTTCTTTAAAATATGGATTTTTGCTTCACGGCTATTCCTTCCGCAAAAACAATATTTTTTAAATTTAATATCCTTATACTGAGAGTTTTTCTACTATCGAGAGTTATAGTCAAATCTTTCTTTTTATTAGATATTCATTTCTTTTGTAAATATTGTAAAATGTCTCCAAAAACGCTTCCACATCCAATCGTGCAGAATGATTCACTCTTCCAGAACTAAAGCGATTTTCCACCACATCTAATTCTCAAAAACAGGATGAAGAAAAAGGTCTCAAGGCTTTCTTCTTTCATCTTTTTCTGCCATAGTTCTCTTTCTTCTTCATTATGAAAATCCTTTGAATAGGTTTTTATTAAATAATTTTTCATTTATATACTGCTGTATTTCAGACAGAGTTTTATGCAAAAATCTATCTGTTCCTTTTGCCAGCCAAAAAGAAGTAAAAACGCTTCAAAAACCACAGTGATTGATCATCCCAGCCGAAATCTGCGATGCGCTCTTCTTCCCTTCTGAAAAAAATAACGAAATCTTTTATTTTCTTTTAACAGCTGATGCAAAAATAAAGCCGCATATCCATCTCCTACAATGATGTATTCTGTATCTCTCATAACCACAAAATAAAAACCTAGGGCAAAATTTCTCAGGCTATTAGTGTTAAAAATTATAATAAAATTAATAATTCCACATATCATTCTCCATCCGAGAATTTGATTTTTGATTCTTTCACCTCTTCTAGTTGAGCGTTAGCATCATTCGGGATGTAGTCTTTTTGATATTCCCCGCACTATACCCATTTTCAGATCTGTAAATGATAGAAGAGAATCTTTCTTGCATTCAATAAGTCATCAAATGTAAGGTCAGAAGACAAGTTCTTATTGTTAAACACTACTGCATTTGCCAATACTTCCCTTGCACTCTGGGTAGAATACACCAGAACAAACTCAATAAGCTCATCTGCGTTACCAAGAGGTTCTCCATTAGGTCCTCTCAAGGCATTAGATGCAGGGTCTTTACCCATAGCAGAAATACCTAATAATCTCAGTATTTCAACTGTGCATCTCATACGGTCGATGTACCACATACCTTGATCTTTCAGCATTTTTACATTTTCAGATTTAGTTTCATAAACATCTCATGTATTGTTTTTCTCTTCCTCTGAAATTTTTCACCAGCATTGATTCTTTCTGATGTAAGAGTCATCCAAACGCTCAAATCTTGTAGCATTTTGATTTCCTTTTGTCATTCTCTCAGTGAACATCTCATCTTTATATACCTCTTTAATAGAGCCATCATTTACTCCATCTAAAAAGAAGTTGATATAAAGATTTTGTAGAAGCTACCAATCCATCAGAGTTGATAATAGAATGGTCTATTGATTTTTTCGTTCATATCTAATTTCCCATACTACCATACTTTCTAACAATATCCTTATCCTCATATATCCGTATTTTTACATGATTGTTTTTACGGAAATAAGTGAGTCCCCTTTCTTAACTCGTATTCAAGTTTCTGTAGTGTCTCAACGCAGCTGGTGAATCTGAGTTAAGGATACTCAAAGAGTTTATCTGATTCAATGGAATCTCTTCCTCTTTTTAACCCTCTACAACAGGCTCTACTGGTTGTTCTGGTTCATCTTGAATAGTTTTTAGTCTTTCCTTTTTACCTTTTTTTACCTTTTTGGGCTACTGCTGTCTTTTTTAGCTCCAGCTTTCTTTTTGCCTTTTCCTTCTGAGCATCTGCAAAGAAGAAGGTAAATACAAGAAAAGAACAATAATATTCTTCTCATTTTATTTTGATATTAATTATATTTATTTACTACTGAACATTTATGACAACTGGGCTGATATTTTTTAAGCATTTGTCCACCCAATCCTGTAGCAGTAGCTTGGATATCAAACACATAACATACATCACCGGCTCTCAATCCAGCTGTAAGGTTAGCAGCTGCACTTAGAGAGTTTCCGCTCACATACATAGCTGCTTTCTCCAGTGCGCTTTGAATCTAAACCTCGCATTTGGAAACTTACAGTGAAGTCGAAATCAGGTATAGCAGCTGAAATCACTTGTCTTGAAATAGAACTTGCAGGCATAGAAACTACATTCTGAGATCTCAATCTGTCCTGTGGCGCAGTGAACACTCTTAATACGGAATGGGAATGATTGAGAAACCACTTTTCCATTAGGTTGTTTTTCCCTGACACTCGTAATATTCACAGTATTTCCAGCTCCTCGGGTCTGATAACCCATTTACCTTTACCACCTGATACACTAGCACCGGTGCAGAAAGAGTTACTGTAGAGTTATCAACACCTAGCATAGATGCAGACATTAGGGTTTTCTACACCTCATATAGTACATTCATCTTATCAGCAGAAATTAAAGCTCCACTTTGAAGTTTAACTCCTCTGCACCAGCAATTACTCTATAGTTGTGCTTTTGAAAGGCAATGCTACCATTTCTCTAGAGTTTCTATATGAAACTGTACCACTCATTGTATGCTCTCCTACTCCTCCTCCTAGAGTTTTGTATCCCATACCTCTAGTTGTTCTATCAACTCCTGAACTGAAGATTTGGATCATCAGAATAAGTTCCGATGAATACTTTAGCTTCTACGGGCTGACCTTTGATAATTACTGTAGGACCAGCAACGATAGCTTCGTATGCATTAAATTTGATATCTGCATCCACTTTTTCTTGAAGCATCAATGCCAAAGCATCTGACTGCAAGTTTCTAGCTTCTGACTGATAACTTCCAAGTTAGATAATGCCGCAATCAATGGTTGGTTGTGGAATTTATATTGTAACCATCCTTTACCATTTCTTTTTGTTTCTCCTTTTGGAAATTCAGTAACCATTGTTTGGTTAGCTCTTTCCACTAGGTTTTTCATTTCTGGAAACATTCTTAAAAGACTGAGCAATAAATGTTCTAAGATCATTTATTTGTTTTGTCAAGTCTTTAGCAACCTTAGAAGGTGCATTCTCGTCACCTCCATCAAAGAATTTACCTGTAGAATATTCTGTACCATTCAATGCATTGAAGTTATCTTCACTCCAGCTTTTTCATTATATCCCGCCTCTTTCTTTCAATTGAGTTTTGATGCCTTCTATTGATTCTACTAAAGCATTGATTTTTCCTTTCAACTTTGATAAATTTTCTATAATTTTTGAGCTGCTGCTTCATTAGTTTCAGATTTAGCCTTTAAGGTTTGCTCAAAAATTTTATCAGTTTTATTTTCAGTCAACTCTCTGACTCTTGTAGAGATGAATTAGTATCAAAATAAGATTCAATAATCTCTTGGTCAATTTGTATCGCCAACATACAGATGAAAACCAAGTACATTAGGTTAATCATCTTCGACGAGGTGATAATTTCTTTTGCCATTTTTAATGGTTTAAAAATTTATTTAAAAATCACAATGAGAAATTGCTTTCATCGCTGTTAACATACCTCCATAAACTCTGTTCGCTTATTAAGGTTTGTAGTCAATCCTTTCAATTCTTCATTAAACTTTCTGACTGTTCAGCTGATTTTTGGATGTCAGCTACATATTTTTGCTGTACTCAGACTGTTGTCTTCCGTGTTCTAATTGTAGAGCGTATAGTGCATTGATGCTTTCTAAGTGATTAGCAGCCAAAGCCATTTGCTCATTATATTTTGTGAGTAGAAGCAGAAACATCTACAGTTTGGTTACTGTCTACAGAGTGAGAGAATTTATCAACCCTCGCTCTCAATCTTTTCTGAACATAGCAACATCCAATTTAGCATCTGCTAACATTTTATCCAATTTTTCAGATAAAGAAACTTCTAATTCAGAAATGTTAGATGTAACTTTAGATTCTCACAGCCTTTCTTGGCTTTTGGAGTAGCATTAGCATCCATTAATTCTGGACATACATTTTCCCATGCGTATTTAGTTTCTTCTGCAGGTGGGTTGAATGCAAACACGATGAAGATGAAACATTCCACAGCAAGTCCCAAACCTAAGATAAAGTTACCACTTACACCGGAATAGGAAGGTGTGCATTTTTACTAACGCTCCGAAAATTACTCACCGCTGCACCCATTGAATAAAATGAAGTTTAACACAGCATCTTTTGATTTAAACATAACTTTTAATTTTTAATGATTATACTTTATTTAATTTTTCTTGTATCTTCTTATTTTTAGACGCTCCTTCTGGTATGTCTTTGAACAGTTCTAAATCCTATATAACTTCTAGCAGAGTCTTTACGCTCCTCAGTCTCTAGAACCAACCATCAATAGGTATCCTATGTCTTCCAAGAACCACCTCTTACAGTTTTCTTTAACATCTACATAGGCTCTGTTAGAGATGTAAGGATTCAATGTAGAAGAGAACTGATAAGTAGAGTTGTTATAAGGAGATTCTGTCCATTCAGCTACATTCCCTGCCATGTCATAAAGTCCATATCCGTTTTTAGGGAACTTTAACAGGAGCTGTACATATATGTACCTTTTTCTCATCCTCATATAGTTACCTCTTAGGTTTGAAGTTTGCCAACAGCATGCTCTATCATCCATCAAATAAGGACCTCCCCAAGGATAAGCTGTATTTTTCTAGACCACCACGAGCAGCATATTCCCTATTCTGCTTCTAGTTGGAAGTCTGAATTTCATAGGAGAATGTCTTCTTTTTAGATCTTGCATTAGAATCTGCTTTTTGCTTTTGTTTTATAGTCAGTAAAAGCTCTTGCTTGATCCCGTAACCCCTCATTACTGTGATAATCTTTTATATGCAATATGCCAGAAATATAGTCAAATAGCGGTTCATTATAAGCATAATTGAAATCTCTCAACCATACCGTTGTATCTGGATAAACAGCTATATCTTGTTTTCTTTTTCTGAACGAAGTCCTTTTAGATCCATCTTTGATGTCTTCCCACTCATAACGGTACTGAAGTTTAGTAACATCTAGAATTCTCTTGTTATTTTCTCTTATCTGGCGCTACATACATAGACTCTAAAATCTCTGCATATTTAGCATCTGGATATTGATTAACATTCCAATCTAATGGAACTGACCAATCCAATCTTTTTCGCCTCATGATAACCATTTCTCCCTCCTTGAGATTCCAAGAACTGCTGTATCCAGACTTATTCTCTTTTATCTCCTTTTTGAGACAAATACGCATAATTACGCCCTTCCTCTTTACTCATCTCCAGAAGATTGTCCTCCTCCTGCAGCCTCTGCTAAAAAGAGTTCTAGCAATAGAGTCTCTACATAGTTGATAAACAATCTATACTGAGCATTAGTAACTTCTGCTTCATCCATGAAAAATGAAGAAACAGTAACTGTCTTTAATTGGGTCTGGAGTCATTGTAAAGTCCTGATCTGCCTGCCCCATAACGAAAGACCCTCCGGTATTGCTACCATTCCGTGCGGTCTCGCTGCAACAAAAAGATTTTTGAACTTTCTCTAGACACCACTCCTCCCTTGGTATCTGGCCTCCAGAATTCCCTCCTCCTGAGGAACATGCCGCAGTTAGTAAAGTTGCGGAAACTAAAAGAACGATCTTTTTCATTATATTAAATCTATTTTATAATTTATTTATTTTTCAAAAAGGATAACGATCTTAAATTATTTTCCTTCCCTCATATTTTTTATTCCACTGTCACAGATTTCGCCAAATTTCTCGGCTGATTCACATTCACCTCTATAAACAGCTATATAATAAGCTAATATCTGTAATGGTATTGATGCTATTATTGGAGAAAACATCTCTGAGGTTTCTGGTATTTCATCACATAATCAGACATTGCTCGAAACCTGCTCATCTCCCTTTATTAACAATAGAAATAACTTTTCCTTTTCGTGCTTTTAATCTCCTAGACATTACTTACAATCTTATCATAATGACCTTTCTTGGAGCGATGATTACTATTGGCATATTTTCGTCAATCAAAAGCTATAGGTCCATGCTTCATTTCGCTGCTGGATAGCCTTCTGCATGGATATAAGAAATCTCCTTCAACTTCAATGCTCTTCTAATGCAGCAGGAAAAATTATAACCACGCCCCAAATATAAGAAATTTGAAGCACTTACAAAAATCTTTTCGCCATTTTTAACATAACTCATGAGTAGATTCTAGTACATCCTCTACTCTTTTAGGATAGCATCTAGTTCTGTTATCAGACTCATAGAAATCTCACATTGCTAAGATTTCCATTATGTTTTCCTAGCTAAGTGCCAGCAAAGATAATATTGTTAGTTGAGCTGTAAAAGCCTTTTGTAGAAGCAACTCCTATCTCTGGTCCCGCATGTATATGCACCCTGCATCTGAGAATCTAGAAATAGAAGAATCTACAACATTACAAATTCCAAAAATAAATGCTCCTCTTTCTTTTGCTAATTTAATAGCTGCCATTGTATCTGCTGTTTCACCTGGACTGAGAAATCGTATAACTATATATCTTTATTAGTAATAATAGGATTTCTGTATCTAAATTCCGAAGCATACCCACTTCTACTGGGATTCTAGCAAATTCTTCATAAGATATTCTCCTATCAATCCTGCATGCCAAGAAGTTCCACAGGCTACAATAATAATTTTCTTCTGCTTTAGTGAATTTATCTAAATAATCCCAAATTCCAGCCATCTTTATAATTCCTCATCTACTAAAAAGACGGCCTCTCATTGTACTCATGGATAGATTTTTGGCTGTTCAAAGATTTCTTTAAGCATAAAATGCTCATAACCACCTTTTTCTATCTGTTCTAGACTTAATTTCAATTCTTGAACTTCAGGAATAACAACTGAATTATCAACAATAGTTTGATTTCTACCCTTTTTCTAAAGAAATCGTCGCCATGTGCCCATCTTCAAGATAGATAGCCCTCTTTGGTAAATTCAACGAAAAGGTGAAGCATCAGATGCCAAAAATATCTCATTTTCTCCTATCCCTATAGCCATAAAGGCGAACCCAAACGACTCCACAAACCAAAAAGCCCCTCGTAGTCTTTATGCATCACAGTGATAGCTATGCCCATACACTTCTGTTCAATGCATATCTCACAGCAGTAGGAAAAATCCACCTCGCGTATCCATTATATATTGAATTAGATTAACTCAAAAACTTCGGTATCTGTATCAGAAGCAAAAAGTAAACTCCTTTTCTCTATCAACATGGTCTTAATGGTATCATAGTTCTCATAATTCCACTATGAATAATTGCTATTTTCCCGTTATTAGACAAATGTGATGAGAGTTTCTATCACTAGGAACCCCATAGGATCAACGGTATGTCCCATACCCACATGAGCAGAACCTTCTAAGTCTTTAGAAATACTAACCAAATCAGCTACTTTTTCCTTTTTGTTTTCTTAAGTTCAAAGTCTTTTATTTTGTCCTCTACTATTACCCCTGCGTCTATCATAACCTCGATACTCTAATCTTTTAGCCCGTTGATTACTATATCATAAGCACATCTATGCCCTATATATCCTACTATTCCAATACATAACTTTGTCTAAATTTATTTAGTAACATATGTTACCATTAGTTTTAGTCTATTATTTGTAGTATTTGTCCCCACAAACACAGCTCTGTAAGGTGTGCTAACATTATTATTATAATTTTCACTTACCAAATTTTCCATTTGAGTAAGATACTCTCCAATATTGACAATCAGTCTTTAGCCTCTACTTCTCTTTTCTACAATATCTTTGATGGTTTTTGTAATATCAATATCATAGTAAGAAGGGTTACTATTAGTAGAATAAGCTTTTACTAAACTATAATTACTATTGCCCAACATGGTTTTTAGATCTGTAATAAAATCAGTTTCTCCTTGTTTTCTTACTAAGAAACCAACTGGTTTAGTATAAGAATTATTCCATGTATTGGTATCTGTATATAATCTTACTTTTTGCTGAAAGTATCGCTGCTCCACGCTCATTGTAAAGTCTTTTTCAAATCGCTAATACCTGCTCCATTCAGTTTTATTCCAACCCAGACCTCCCATCCCTGTCATATATAGTAGAGATCCCCTATTAGTACTATTGATATTAGCCATCACAGTATTAAATGTAGAACTTCTATTATAAGATATATGGCTAAAATGAACATTAGAAGAACCTCAAATCAAAACTAAAAGTATTTGATTTCCCTCCAGATTCATAATACATAGTCATTGTCACTCATTAGAGCAAAGTTTATCAAGTAACCATCATTTTCCTCGAACTGAAATTTTAAGTCCTTTAAAAATAATTGATAAAATTACTTTCGTTGCTCAACTCTGTAGCTCCACTTTTATTGGCTATTTTATCTCTAAAAATAATTTTTATCTAATTTCGATTCTTACTCCTGCTTCTTTGTCAAAAAGGGCTGTATTATCAGAAGTTTTTATTTATACTAACAGCATAAACATTCCCTGAAAACACCTTAGTTCCTAACGGAAGTCCACTTTGTAGCAACTGGGCTATTTGACAATTTTTTTCCGTCCCAACAGCCCCCAAATCCGTAGCAATTTCATGAACATCAATATTCATTGTAGCTGCTGATTTCCATATTTTACAGCTTCGTATTTTTGTCAATGCCTGCTTTTGCAGCCTCGTCCTCCATGGGTTACATCTGTTGTAGTAACCGCTTTGGTTGTTACATCATACTGAGGTTTAATTTCTAAAACCACAGAATCCACCATTGGATTAGTTCCAAAAATCAGGAGCATATTTAGACAATCTCACTTGAGTAACATATGCTGACTTCTGCATACCAAACTGCCCCTCAGTGAAAGCACCTAATGTAGCTCTTTGCAACGCATAAGAATCAGCTCTCTACAACATCTCTATTATTTATATTGTAAGCTACCAAATCATAAGAAACCTGATTTCCAAAGAATCTGAATTACCATCAAAAAGATTTTTTTCCCTAAGTCATCAGCATCAGAATTACAACTGACCATCAAACCTCCAAAAAGAAAAACTGATAATATTGACTTTATTTTCTATTCATCTGTTTCTTAGTTTTATTTATAAATTTCTGATATTCCTCTTTCATTAACTCCTTCTATTTTAGGCGTGTTTTGTATTCTTAAAGCTCTTCTTCTAATACCTATTTAGTTTTTATCTCCTTTACAACCAAGTTCGCTAAATCCATTCCTTCGGCAAAGAAAAATCTTGTATTGTAGGATTTTCAATAGCCTTCTAGATCGCTTTATTCCATCAAATTTCAATTTCTTCTATTTCCTTTCCTAAACTAAAATTTTTCTCGTTATATACTGACAGAACAAGTTTAGTATCTTGAAAAATATGTATCTCGATTTATAGAAATTCTTCAAATATATCGCCACAAAGGAAGACATCCACCCATTAAGATGTATCACATCTGGCACCCAGCTCAGTTTTTGATAGTTTCTATCACTCCTCTTGTAAAGAAAAATTGCTCTCTCATCATTATCTTCAAAAAGGCTTCCTTCTTCATCTGCATAGTAAGACTTTCTCTTAAAAATACTCATCATTATCTATAAAATACACTCGTAACCTTTCCCTGGGTAAAGATGCAACTTTTTACTATCAAAAGGCTGATCCAAATCATTTATAATAATATTCATCCCTGAAAGACGGATCACTTCATGCAACTGATATTTCCTCTCACTAATCAGCCCAAATCTTGGCATAAAAACCCTCACATCATTTCCTTCCTGATGCATTTTTAGAGCCATCTTATTCACTTCCGAAGCTATATTTGTTCCCTCCTGATAAGGAAACATCTCCGTAGTGACATATAGAATTTTTGATTTGACATACTGCTTATTTCTATTGACATAAGTCAATTCATTCTGCAAAGTTACAAAAATTAAATTCATTTATAACAACAAAAAGTCTTATCAAAAATGATAAGACCCTGATAGTATTGCACTTATATTTTATTTTAAAATTGATATAATCTGTTCCGCTAGCGAAACACCGATTCTATCCTGCGCCTCTATTAGTAGAAGCTCCTGTGATGAGGAGTTAATGAAATTTTCGGGTGAGACAGAATACTCTTAGCAGGTGTAGGCTCATTGATGAACACATCCAATCCTGCAAAAAGCTAATTTACCACTATCCAAAGCTTTTTAGAAGTGCTTCTTCATCTACTACTCCACCCTCCTCGCACAGTTTCACTAGCGCCGCTCCATTTTTCATTAAATCAAATCTTTTTGACCAATAACAAATTCTTTTTGAGCTGGAACATGAAGCGTAACGAAATCTGCTTCTTTTTAGAACTCTCTTTAGACTGAGTTTTGATTTCAAAAATCCACTGACTGCCCATTGAAAAATTCTACTTTCAAATTTACTTTTTCAGCAAAATTATCCACCGCTAAAAACTCTCATTCCCAAACCTAAAGCCATTTTTAGCTACTTCCTGACCAATTCTACCAAAACCAATGATACCGATAGTTTTTCCTCTCAGCTCTACGCCTTTTGTATAAGCTTTTTAAGCTCTGCGAATTTAGTATCTCCTTCTACTGGCATTTTTCGGTTAGAATCCGTTAAAAATCTACATCCTGAAAAACAAATGAGCAAAAACCACTCTGCCACAGATGCTGACGTAGCTCGCAGGTGTATTAATCACATTAATACCTTTTTCTCGTGCATATTCCACATCTATATTATCCATTCCTACACCTCCTCACTGATGATTTTCAGAGACGGACAAGCATCATAATATCCTTTTCTTACTTTGGTTGCACTACGCACTAGAAGCGTTCTCACTTGGTTTTCATTGATATAGTTTATCAATTCTTCCTGTGGAACTTTGTTGTAATCACCTCAAAACCTGCTTTTTGCAAACCATCAATTCCAGACTGGTCTAAGCTGTCATTTGCTAATACTTTCATAATAATATTTTTAAATAAATTTCTAATAATAGTTATCCCACAAAGATATAAATTTGATTTTTAAATATTTGATATTTCCAGACTAAAATAAATTGCAAATTTGTCCTTTATTGAACAAATGGAAGAAAAAGTAGTTTTAATCAATCCAAATGATGAATTTTTAGGCGTAATGAACAAGCAGGGAAGCCCATGAAAAGGGAGTTCTGCATCGTGCTTTTTCTGTGTTTAATGCAAAAGGAGAAATGCTCCTGCAAAGAAGGGCTGGTTCTAAATACTATCTCGCCCAATCTATGGACTAATGCAGTCTGTTCCCACCCACGCGAGGGAGAATCTCATAAAGAGGCCGCCTCTAAGGCGCATGCAGGAAGAACTTGGGATTTCGGCTGATATAGAGGAAAAATTTCATTTCATCTATAAAGCTGATGTAGGACAGGGACTTTGGGAGCATGAGCTGGACTATGTTTTTACTCGATTTTTGAAGGTGATTTTAGCCTAAATTCGAGAGAAGCTCGGAAGTATGCCACATTTCCACAGAGGATTTGGACAGAGAAATGAAAAGAAAAAACCAGAAAACTTCACAGAATGGTTTAAAAATAATACTCAATGAATACAAACAGCATTTATCATGAAAAACTATTATTTAAATTATTTTTCGCATTGGTTTTCGCTTCTATTTCCCTGCACGGACAGGAGAAAATACAGCAAGTGGAATTTAGTGTTTTGGAGGAATGGCTCTTTATTCAAGCCGATACACCCTCAATTCTCTAAAAGAATTTAGCGCAAAAACCTCTAATGGGACAAAAACAAAGAATCTCCCAAAGGAAATTTTGCTACCAAACACGCCCAAGAACTCGGGAAGCTTTTCACTAAAAATAAATCTGGATAAATTCAAAAACTGAGAGATGGTCCTAGCGAATGGCAGTTGATGGGCAGGACGCGGTCATTATCATCAAAACTGATAAAAAGACTTATAGAAAGATGAACGCCAGCGGCAACGACCATGACAGTGGAAGTTTGGTATGGTTTACTACAAATCATCGCAAAAGAATTTGGGAAGAAAGGTGTTTCATGAATAAAACTATTTTATGAAAAATTATTGTTTAAACTATTTTTCGCATTGGCTCACTTCTATTTCCCTGCACGGACAGGAGAAAAATACAACGTGGAATTTAGTAGTTTTGGAGGAATTCTTTATTCAAGCCGATACACCCTCAATCCTCTAAAAAGAATTTAGTGCAAAACCCTCTAATGGGACAAAACGAAGATCTCCCAAAGGAAATTTGCGCTACCAAACACGCCCAAGAACCGGGAAGCTTTCACTATAAATCTGAACAAATTCAAAAACTGAGAGATGGTCATAGTTACAGGCTTTTTGATGAGCATGACGAGGTCATTATCATCAAAACTGATAAAAGACTTATAGAAAAATGAACACCAGCGGCAACGACCATGACGAAGTTTGGATGATTTACTAAAAATCATCGCAAAGGAATTTGAAAAATATGAAAAATTATTGTTTAAACTATTTTGCATTGGCTTTCACTTCTATTTCCTGCACGGACAAGAGAGAAAATACAGCAGGTAGAAGTCCATATATTTTGGGGGAATGGCTCTTATTCAAGCCATTACACCATCAATTTTCTATACAAAGAATTTGAAGCAAAACAAGTTATGGGAGAACCAGCAGAGCTGCCAAAGAAAAGTCCTACAGCTAAATCCACCTGATAAAATGGAGGGTTTTCACAAAGAAAAATAAATCTGGATAAATTCAAAAACTGAGAGATGGTGCCAGCGAACAGGCTGTTGATGGGCAGGACGAGGTCATTATCATCAAAACTGATAAAAAGACTTATAGAAAAATGAACGCCAGCGGCAACGACCATGACAGGGAAGTTTGGTATGATTTACTACAAATCATCGCAAAGGAATTTGGAGGCATTTATGAGTAACAAACAATTTTATGAAAAAGTTTTTCTTCATTTTTCGTTTTGTATTGGCTTCATTCTTGTAATGGAACAGAGAAAGCAATGGCCACCAGCCCAGACACTCAGAAACCAGCATTTCTGAAAAACAAAATGCTGAGAAAATAGAAAGGATAATTTCATTCTCAAACAGGAGGGAGATCATGTGGTAAAAATGTACATTTAGTGATAACCAAGGATTCTATTATTTATCGTCTTACAGAAGGCGTAACTAATGAAAAACCATAGCCAATTTGTCATTAAATAACAATAATAAAGACTGGGAGGCGTTCATTGATAAAATTGATTTAGAGGATTTTGAAAAGGGAAAACCAAGCAAAGAACTGATAATGGATCTCCCTACCACAAAAATCATAATAAAAACTGATAAAAAGAATATTCTAAAACTAATATTCAAAACAATAAAAACTTTGGGATTACATTACCAAACAAATTATAGACATAAAATTCTCACAATTATACAACCATTTAAATTTAGAAAAATGAAAAACAGCACTTTACAACAAACATGTAGAACTCGGCGCTAAAATGGTGCCTTTCGCTGGTTTTGATATGCATCGTCCAAGATGCTGGCGTGACGGAAGAACATTTCGCTGTGAGAGAAAAAGCAGGAATGTTTGATGTATCGCACATGGGACAGTTCATCATAGAAGGCACGCGCAAAAGACCTTCTGCAATATGTAACGACCAACGACCTAAATACGCTAACTGATGGAAAAGCCCAGTATTCCTGCCTTCCGAACGGAAAAGGAGTGAATAGTGATGACCTCATCATCTACAAAATGGCGGACGAAAAAATATTTCTGTGGTGGTCAATGCTTCCAACATTGAAAAAGACTGAAATCATATTTCTAAATTCAATGAAAAATTTGAGCAAAAATGACCAACATTTCGATGAAACTTCTAATCGCTATCCAAGGGCCTTTTGGCAACGCAGGTTTTGCAAAAAGCTAACCAGCACTAATCTTTCCGAAATCCCTTTCATTATCATTTCTCTATCGGAACGGTGGACTGGTGCAGGATGTAATCATCTCAAACACAGGGCTACAGGAAAGCGGCGGATTTGAAATTTATTTTAAAAATGAAAATGCCGAGCAGCTCTGGGAACGCCCCTCACAGAAGCGGGAAAAGAGGAAGGCCTCGTGCCATGCGGGCTAGCAGCAAGAGACACGCTGAGATTAGAAAAAGGATTCTGCCTCTATGGCAATGATATTGATGATTCTACTCTCCATCGGAAGCTGGTCTAGGCTGGATTACAAAAACTTGGAAAAAGGTGATTTCGTGGATGCTGAATTTTTCAAAAACAAAAAGAAGAGGGGCGTTTCCGCAAGTTAGTTGGTTTTGAATTACTTGAAAAAGGCGTTCCAAGACACGACTACCCAGTGGTGGATGCAGAAGAAAATGTCATCGGAAAAAGTGACTTCTGGGACATCTTCGCCAATGAAAAATAGGACTTGGACTAGCTTATGTAAAAACTGAATTTTCTAAACCAGAATCTGCTATTTTCATCCAAATAAGAAATAAAAACATTCCTGCAAAGGTGGTAAAAACGCCTTTCGTTTAAGATTTTAATTAAATTTTTAGATTATATTTATGAAAAACATTTGCATTTATCTTGTTGAGTATCATTTCATTAGCAAAAGCTCAACTGACTGACATTAGATACATTCCCGTAATTTCTACCGATACTATTTCCACTCAAGGCTAATCTTATCCTCATGTATTGAGCAAAAACAAATTCAATCCGTTGGTTTTTGAAAACGGTTTTAAAGTCGGCGAAAAGAAGAGAGGCGGTGAGACTTTGGGACAAGGATATTTTACCTTGAATTCACCGATAGAAAAATGAACAAAAGAGTTTTTCCGACAAATGCCAGAGCTAAAGAAAAACGGAAAATTATTTGAAATCATGCTGCAAGGAGATGTTTCTTGCGTACAGAAGATATTTTAGCTACAGAGCTGACACTTGGGATGCCAACTATGAGCACGAAGACTATCTCGTAAAAGGCGACGAGATTGTAAACATCCCCGTAAAAGGCAGATACAAGAAAAACTAAAAGCTCTGCTTTCTGACAAACCAGAAATCGCGAAGGAAGTAGACCGTATGGTGGCGACCGCGACATCAGAGAAATTTTTAGAAAAATACAACAGAAGAATAAGATCCCTCTTGTAATTTTGTAATTAGAGGGATTTTTATACCAATCACAAAACGGTCATTTTCGATAAATCCTTTTATGGTTCTGATTCTGTGAGAACATCCTGAAACAGCTGCAAGGTCTCTCTTTTCCTAATTTTTGGTTGATTTCCACAGAGCCTCCTTTTTAGGTGGTTTTCAGAGTCTGGCCATCATAAAATGCAAGAACTCTGTTTTTCAGGAGCGAAAAAGTGCTATATTTGCTTTCAAAATTCTTCACAGATATGCGAAATTTCTTCCTTTCTCAAAACATCTATATACGGAGGATTGCTCACTATGATAGCATCATAAATTTGCATCTAGTGGTTTTTATTCAAATAATCTTTCTGGAATAAAAATTGACTTTCACTTATGAAAATCGGCATTTGCTGGGCCACATTTAGGGCTCAGAAATGTCAATACTGCTGACTTCTGCACTGGAAATATTTTGCCAAAAGAAATACCGATGCAGCCTGCTCCTCGCTCCTACATCCAGGGTTTTAGTTTTCTTTTCAGATGGCCTCGGTTTGTTTTCTATCAGTTCATCAGCTCCTCTGTTTCGGGGCGTGGAATAAGGACATTTTACATCAACGAAACACCTATTTCCATAAAAATAAGTTTCACCCAAAATCTGCTGATGAAGGTTTCCCTTCTGGTATAGATATGATAGAAACTCTTTTGGTTTCGCAGAAATAGAGACTTTTCTGAGCTGTGAGCGAATATCTATCTTATTCAAATTCAATATCGCATGAAAATATACTTCGCACTCTGCCGAAGTATAAAGGCTTTCTGAAGCTCCTCGGAGATTTTTGACTTGGTTGATGGTCATTAGAAAAATTTTATCCACAAAGATAAGAAATGTGGATGGATACGAATAGATAATCTTTTGATATAATAATATACGAAATTGTTGATTTTTAGCATGCCGTGAAACATTAAAAATAATAATTGTATTTTTGGAGCCCACACTTTAGAATATGGGTAGTATAGGTGTTGCCAATCAAAAGGAGGTGTGGGAAAACTACCACTTCAGTAAATCGAGCCTCTGCATTAGGCGTTTTACGAGAAAAGTTTTGTTAATAGACGCAGACTACAGTGCCAATGCACTTCTGGTCACGGGCGCGTAGAGGAAGTTTACACCTTCCACTTATGACCTTTTGGAACATCATCACGCCAAAGTCCGTGAAGGTGCATCCTCTACTTCTTCGCAAATGTAGATAATGTCCCATCTCATATAGATTTAGTAGCGGCGGAGATGGGAAACTGGTGGACAGGAAAACCGCGAATATAAGGCTAAAAGAAGCTTTGTAATGAGATAAAGCACGAGTACGACTATATCATTGCTAGACTGCCGCACCAGTTTGCTTTATCAGCTCATCGATGCACTTACTGCTGCAGATTCGGTTATCATCCTCGCTCGGTGTGAAGATATTTCGCATTAGAAGAGCTTGGAAAGCTTCTAAAGCACCGTCAGCATACAAAGTTTCCACAATCCTAACTTAGACATCGAGAGGGCTTCTTCTAACGATGTTTTGACTCTCGTCTAAAGGCTTTCTAACCAAGTAGTAGAGGAAACCAACTCACACATTTCCCTGAAATCGTTTTCTGAAACTATCATCAGTAGAAACACTCTGTCTGAGCGAGGCGCCAAGAAGTTTTGGTGGAAAGTATCCTAAAATACGATGCAGAGAGCAAAGGAGCTGTGCAGTATATACAGCTGGCAGGAGGAAATTTTGCTGAAAAATGAACAAAAATTCCAAGCACAAAAGAAGGAAAGTATCAAAAGTAAATCGCTCTGATAATAATTAAGACAAAAGAGCGTTTCGTAAACATACAAAATCTGTGAAAGGACAGAGCTATGGGGCGTGGTCTCTGGAGCTATTCTAAGCGCTGAATCCATAGGCAGAGCAGTCTGCAAAGACAGATGCCGGGAGCAAAGGATTTGGTAGGGAATATTGTAGAAATTCCTATCGAGGATGTCTATCCTAATGCCAACCCAGCTGAGAACCCATTTTGATGAAAAGGCATTGCAGGAACTTGCCGAATCCATCAAGGTTTTGGGGATTATACAACCCATAACGGTAAGAAAAGACGGAGCTAAATTTGAGATTATTTCTGGGGAAAGAAGATACCGTGCCTCCAAAATGGCTGGTCTAAAGAAACTCCTGCCTATGTAAGGCTGGTAAATGACCAAGAACTATCGGAATGGCTTTGGTGGAAAACATCCAGAGAAGACTTAGACGCCATAGAAGTAGCCCTTACCTATCAGAGATTATTAGAGGAAATTGGTCTTACGCAGGAAGCACTCAGCCAGCGCGTAGGGAAAGAGAGAAGCAATCACCAACTCTATCCGACTTCAAAACTAAACCCAGATGTTCAGCAGGCAATCCCGAATGGTGACATTTCCGCTGGACACGGAAGAGTTGATTTTAAGTTTTAGAAAACCCTGAAGACCAGCAGGTTTTATTCAAACAAATTGTGAATAACAGACCAAGTGTAAGACACGGAAGAAACTGCAAAACATTTCAAAAGTCCAAAAGAAAATTCTATTTCCAAGGAGCCAAAAACCCTTCCGAACAACCTTCATGCAGAGCTGAAAAACCCTCGCTGATGCTCAGCACTAAAAGTAGAAACAAAATCTTCTGCAAAGGAGACAAAGGGAAAATAGTCCTTAACTTTGACAATGAAGAAGAATTAGAGAAAATCCTCTTATTTTAACTAAATCAGATGAAAAATTATTCGGTTTTATATTCGTGTTTTATTTCCTATTTTTCTTTACAAGAAGCAGAGAAAAAGACTCAGTGGGTAGAAAACGAAATAGTCGTGATATAGAACCATCTATAAGAAAAACATCTTACTCTGGACTCAGCCTACCAAAGCGGGCTGGCGGTCTGCCATCATCCCTCGGGTTGACAGTATATACAACCGTAAATATTGGAAAATCCCTATTGTCTGGGGCGCGATAGGAGCAGAGTGAGGATTTTCATCATTTGGAACCAAAAACAATACAAAAAGATACATGCTTTTTGAAGCAGAGCTAAACGGCGAACCGCACGAGTTTTCTGGAATATGGGATCGACTTAAGACAGCCCTCGAGAAACACCCAAGATTCCAGAAGAAGATACCGCGACTATGCCATCGCTATCACCGCAGGAATATATCTGCTAAACATCATAGATGCGGTGGTAGATGCCCACCTTTTGATGAAGGGCGTAAAGACCCTGATTTAGCGTTTCGCCGACCATTCTGCACGATTACACAGACCCAATACATACAGCAAAAGGCAGGTCTTGCCCTAAGATATAAATTTTAAAACCAATGAAAATAGCATTAGTGGATACGGAAAAATGGGGCAGATTATTGATAAAATAGCCCAAACACGAGGACATGAACAGTGGCTCGGCTCAATGAATCTCCCACTTTGGAAAACCTAAATAACCTGATGTAGTGATAGAGTTCTCTAGCCAGAATCTGCATTTGGAAATATCAAATTTCTGCCTAGAACAGGGCATTCCTGTAGTATGCGGAACTACAGGATCACTTTTGCAGAAAAACCTGAAATAGAAAAAATCTGCATAGAAAACAACCTGCATTTTGTATGGGTCTAATTTTAGTCTGGGAGTGAATTCTTCGCTTGAATGAGAAATTAGCTCAGCTGATGAAAACCTTTTAACAATGACTATCACTGCCAATTAGAAGAAATCCACACATCCACAAGCTGGACAAACCGAGCGGAACAGCGATTTCTTGCGCAGGACAATATCTCAATTCTGATTTTGAAAAATGGAAATTAGATGAAACCCTATAAAGAACTGCATCAAGGCTGTAAGAGAGAGGAAGTCCTGGAACGCACATCGTAACTATCGTTCCGAAGTGGATGGAATGAGATAAAACACACCGCTTTACAACCGAAATGGCTTTGCATTAGGTGCTGTAATCGCCTCCGGAATGGATTATCGGAAGAAAAAGGGAACTTTACCGTAAAAGAAGTTTTAGGATTATAAGAATAAGAAAAGGCAAATATTTAGCCTTTTTATATTTGCACTAAATAGAAAATTATATAGAACAAATCAAACTTTTATCAGATAATCCCATTGAAAATATTGAAACTTTTTGATAATGAAAATATGGGTAGACTGGAGAGAATATGATGAAGATATTGTCAGAGCTATGTCAATGATGAGCTGAACTGAAGCAGACCAAATAGAATGGAAAAACCATCCCTTCTCGAAAAGGAAGGCGCGACTAGATACTCGTATCCTAGATAAAAGAAGGAATTATCCCATATGATGAGGACGATGGGATAGAGATACGACACTGAAAATCCATCGGAAAATTCATTGATGACAAATACAAACTCTGCTGGTTCAAACCTTCTTTGGGAGAGGCGATACGCTTAGTTTCGTGGTTATAGGAAAATGAAAGCTGGGAGAAACTAATCGCTGAATTTGGAGAGAGAAACTAAAATATTACTTCTCGCCCTGTGACCGAAGAAAACACGATAGTTCAACCTATCATCGGGACCAAGTCTTCTCACTTATAGAATTAAGAGAGAAAAACAATCCTAGCTAAATCTACCAAAATATTCAAAATGGAATACTTACTAACTTATTCATTATACATTCTCATTCTCAGCGCATTATTGGGAATTTCCACTTGGAAAATTATTTAAGAAAATGGGATACAATCCGCTATTTGCATTTGTCCTGATATAACTATTTCATCATTCTGAAGAAACCAAAAAGACCAAAATGGTGGGTGGATTCTGACCTATTTCCATCGGGAACAGTGATGATTTCTGTTTTCATTTGTTTTTAATGGAAAGATTCGGAAAAGACCAGCTTTTGGACAAAAAGTTTTTGACTGTTGCACTGCCTTTTGTTTATTTGGCTGTTGTCAATTACTCCTCTACTGAGCTTGTAGATGAGAGAAGACATTGGATGAAGAGGAAATTAAAAGATTCTTTTCTGGAGTTCTCATCACTTATGCAACTGTTTTGCATACGCTGACATACTTTCTCTTTCCAGCCTTTCGGTATCCTGACAGGGTCTATGGAGAACGCTTTTAGTGGGAGATTTTCTCTTGTTAATAAACTAAAAATATGGGCTTAGGCTGCCTATGAGACCTTTGGCGGTGCTGTTTTTACAATCTACCCTTATTTGACAGAGCAAAAGATGGCAACCCTAAAACGACCCAAAATCCTATGTAGAAAACATCAAATTACCATATCGTCTTCCAGCATGTAGCAATGTTGAGAGAAATGACATCGTGGTGTTCCAACTACCCTAGTGACAGTGTGCATGCACATCTATTGACAGAAAAGACCCATATGAAAACGAGCTGTGGCCGTGGCTGGAGATGTTTTAGAAATAAAGCTGGAAACTCTTCATAAAACGGAAAACTAGAGCAAAATGGGCGATGCAGAAATTCAGCAGGCCTATAATGTCAATGCAAAAACCCAGCTGGACATTCCTCATCTATACCAAATGTAGGTTTCTCCCGGGGAGAATTCCAAACATCGATGGATTTTCATACTCTTTCAGTGGGCTTACACCTACTTTGGCTGAAGAAATCAAGGAAATCTCGGCGTAACCTCTGTAGAACTACCATTGAACCAAAGGAATTCAGGATATTTCTATGCATCTTAACCTGATCCCAAGAGGAGCAACTGAATCATCTATACTGACACAAAGTAGATATTTCCAATACCATTTTCCCAAATGAATAAAGACTGGAATAAAGGACCTGGTATGGACCTATCAAAAATCCCTAGGCAGACATCATAGACATCAACCCTCGAAACAATACTGATGTACAGCAAACTGATAAGAGAATACGAAAACAATATCTTAGAAGTAAAAGGAAACCAATTTTCATCAATAAAGTAGCCACTGACAAACACGAAGTCAAAACAAAACTACTATTTCATGATGGAGACAATAGAGATGCTTCATTGGATTCAGATATTTTGATTTGTTCCAGAAACCCACATCATGGGATCGCCTATGTTCACTTGGCTGAGTTTAGAAGTTCTTTTCACAGACATAATTCTTCTTACCAAGCCAATGGCTGGCGTATACGCTGGATAGAATGTTCAAAGCTAACTAACATCGCGAAGCCAACAAAACCTCTTATTGGTGGGTAGCAGCGCCATACTGATGGGTATTTTCTTCGATGGGACTACATCATGAAGTTTGTTAAGAAAAGAAAAATGAAGAATAAAAACTGGCTGTGCGTATGCTTATAGCCTTTTAATATTGAGATATGACACCACTTGCAGATGCGCCCTAAAAGCCTTGATGAAGTCACTGCGGAAACACCTAACGGGAACCAACGGCACTATCCGAGATGCTGGAAAATGATACGCTCAATTCGCTCATTTTCTGGGGGCCTGAACCGAGAAAACTACCCTAGCAGAAATCATCGCAGAGCAGTCAGGGCGAAAATTTTTCAAACTCAATGCCATAAGTTCTGGGGTTAAAGATGTCCGCGAAATCATAGAAGAAACCAAAAACACAAAATCTATTCAGTGAAAAAGCCCTATTCTTTTCATTGATGAAATTCATCGGTTCAATAAAACCCAGCAGGACAGCCTACTCCACGCTGTAGAAAAGCTGAAGGTCGTCCTATCGGCGCTACTACGGAAAACCCTAGTTTTGAGGTTGTTGCAGGCGCTACTCTCCCGCTGTCAGGTTTATACTCTGAAAATCTCTTTCTTACGAAAACTGGAAGAACTGCTAAAATCAGCATTAAATCAATACAATTCTGAATTTCAGTCTAATTTTAAAATCAAAGAAAGCGAAGCCTTTATACAATATTCTGGCGGAGATGCCTGAAAAACTCATCAATGGGCTGAAATCGTTCTCAATCAGTTTTGAAAAGACAAAAACAAAGAAATTACCAGCGAAGAAATTTCTCTGTTTTACAAGAAAATATGGTTCTCTACTGACAAGAATGGAGAACAGCACTAGACATCATTTCAGCCTTTATAAAGTCCATCCGCGGTTCAGACCCAAACGCCGCGGTCTACTGGCTCGCGAGAATGCTGGCAGGAGGAGAAGACATCAAATTCATCGCCCGCAGGATGCTCATTTCTAGCTTTCGAGGATATAGGGTCTTGCTAATCCTAACGCCCTCACAGTGGCTACTCAGTGCTTTCAGGCAGTGAATGTCATCGGCAACTCTGAAGCCAGAATTATCCTGAGCGAATGTGCTTGTATATTTGGCTGTTTCGCCGAAAAGTACTCTTCTTATTTAGCTATAAATGAGGCTTTGTCCTTTGTAAGAAAACAGCAAATCTGCCCGTGCCTCTGCACCTGCGCAATGCACCTACCAAACTGATGAAGGACATGAACCATGGGCAAAAGCTACTCAATACGCGCATGATTACAAAGAAGGTTTCGGAGCAGGAATTTTGCCAGAGGAAATAAGCGCACCAAATTTTACCAGCCAAAACAAAACGCCACTAGAACATTTTGGAAGAATTGAAAGAAAAATGGAAAAATATTGCTAAATCTTTCACTCATTTTATATAAAATTCCAAAACCAAAAACCTTTTGTAAAAACAAAAATTGTCTACCTTACCACAAACTAAGTTTCAACCTTATACCAATAATAACTTATGAACACATCAGAATTTGTAAACAGACACATCAGCTCTCAATGAAAACGAACGAAAAAACGAAATGCTGAAAAAGTAGGCGTTTCCAGCATTGATGAGCTGGTCTCTCAGACTATTCCACATTCTATCCGATTACAAAGATTTAAGCATTTCAGAACCTCTGTCCGAGTTTGAAATGCTTTCTCATTCTAAAGAGCTAGCTTCGAAAATCAGCAGTTTGACTCTTACATTGACTAGGATACCACCTTGCCATTCTTCCTAGCTGTCATCCAGCGAAATATTTTGGAAAATCCTAGCTGGTATACAGCTTACACGCCTTACCAAGCGGAGATTTCACAGGAAGATTAGAGGCACTGCTGAACTATCAGACTATGATAGTGAGCCTTGCGTGTTTCCATTAGCAAACGCTTCCCTTTTTGGATGAAGGAACTGCAGCTGCTGAAGCTATGCACATGTTCTTCTCAAACAGAACAAAGGAACAAAAAACATGCAGGAGCAACAATCTTTTCATTTCTGATGATGTTCTTCCACAAACAATCGCTGTGCTGAAAACCAGAGCGGAAGGATTGGGAATAGAAATTACGTAGGAGAACATAATGGAAAGTTTAGATAATTTTATTTTTGAGCTTTTACTTCAATATCCTCTACTAAAATAGGCGTTATAGAGGATTACACAGAAATTATAAAAATCTCTGGAAAAGAACAAAAATATTCAAGTCGTTTTTAGCGTGTGATTTATTGGCTTTAGTTATGCTAAAAATCTCCTGCACAGCTCGGTGCTGACTGTGCTGTCGGGACTTCCCAGAGATTCGGTATTCCTATGGATACGGTAGCGCACGCCGCTTTCTACGCTTGTAAAGATGATTACAAAGAGAAAATCTCCTGGCGTATCATAGAGTTTCACAGGACATGTACGGAAAGAGAGCGCTCAGAATGGCTTTGCAGACCAGAGAACAGCACATCAAGCGTGAAAAAGCGACTTCCAACATCTGTGCAGCGCAGGTTCTTCTAGCGGTGATGGCAGGAATGTACGCTGTCTATCACGAGAAAGCAGGACTTAAACACATTGCAGTGGGCAGATACATTTTAAGGCCAATGCTTTGCGAGATGCTTTATTGAAGCTAATTGGGCTACGAAGTTGAAAAACAATCCAAGTTTTGACACGGTAAGATTTAAAACTTGAAGCGAAGACAAAAACAGTCTTTGAATACATTGATGGAAAACCACAAAAATCAACCTAAATTATTTCGAAAATGGTTTTGTGAGCGTTGCATCAATGAAGCTACTACAAATACTACAGAAAATTAGCAGATGCTCTTGCTGAGTTTGTCGGTAAAATGCTGTTAAGATTAATTTAAAAGAACAAATCACCTTCCTAGCAGTCTTCTAAGAACTGATAAAGTGCTAGTAGAAGAGTTTTCCATAAATACCACACAGAGACAGAGCTGATGCGATACATCAAAAACTGGAGAGAAAAGACATTTCTCTTACGCATTCTATGATTTCGCTTGGTTCTTGATGATGAAGCTAAATGCTGCTACAGAAATGCTGCCTATCTTGGCCTGAATGGATATCCATCCTGTCGTGCCGATGGAACAAGCGAAAAGGCTACCAAAAACTAATCAAAGAATTAGAAAAGATTTAGCCCGAAATCACAGGTTTTGCAGGAACTTCCTACAGCCAAACTCAGTGCACAGGGCGACATGCAGGCTAATGGTAATCCGCGAATACCTGAAACACAAAGGCGAAAGGACATAGGATATCGTGCTTATTCCGCAGTCTGCACACGGTACGAATCCCGCTTCGGCTATCGTAGCAGGACTAAGTAGTTGTGGTAAAAATCTCAGAAAACGGACAGATTGATTTTGAAGAGTTTAAAAGCAAAGTAGAACAGCACAAAGAAAAGTCTGGCGGCATTTCGTGATTACATATCCGTCCACTTATGGTTTCTTTGACAATAATGTTACAGATATTATCAATCTCAATCCATGCAGCGGCGGACAAGAAGTGTGGCATGGATGGCGCTAATATGAACGCTCAGCTGGCTTTACCAGCCGGGCATATCGGTGCGGATGTGTGCCACCTAAACTTTACATAAAACCTTTGCGATCCCTCATGGCGGCGGCGGACCCGAGTGAGGGCCTATCTCAGTGGCAGAGCACTGAGTCTCCGTTCTTACCTTCGAATCCAAATGTAAAAATCGGTTCAGACGCACTCCATCGATGCTATTTCTTCTGTCTCCGTATATGGTTTCTGCCCTTGTGGTGAAATATCTCCTACAGCCTACATCAAAATGCTGGGAACCCAAGGACTCAGCCACAGAATACGCCGCTATTCTAAAACGCAAATTACCTAAAAGATGTGCTAAAAGAGCATTGCCCTATCTTGTATAGCAATGAAAATGAAAGAGTTGCACACGAATGTATCGTAGATTTCCGACCATTCAAAAACCTATGGTATAGAAGTGGGCGATATTGCCAAAAAGACTGATGGACTACTGATCACACGCCTACGGTGTCTTTCCTTGTGGCAGGAACCCTTGTAGTAGAGCCATTGACCAGATCCGAAAAGCAAAGAGGAACTTGATAGTTATGGCCGAAGCTTGATGAAGCATCAAATATGAAAACGACGAAATAGCAAATCGGCAAAGCTGACAAGGAAAACAATGTTCCTGAAAATGCACTCATACGGAACAACTGGTAATCATCGATGTATGGAAACCATACAGCTGAGAGCAGCATATCTCTACGGGTCGGATAAGAGATGAATGTTCTTCGCTTCTGTTTCTCGTGTGAATGATGCCTATGGAGACGAAATCTCATCTGTGCGCTCTACCGGAGTCTTGCATAGAAAAAAGCGTGTGACATTGTATTATCCTCTATTGGTGGTATAATTTTTGAGAATTATTAAAAACAAAAATTTAGTATAAATGAAAAAGTTTTATCAAAAGAAGTATTTTAGTGGGTGCGCTTGCATTGGTTTTGGGTTTATCGTTTCTTCTGTTCTAGGGATAAAGATGATGATACCATATACACGGCTAAACTGCAGGTTCAATATCGAAGAGGTAATAGTTCAATAACGGCTCTGTAACTATAGAGACATAATGAAACAAAGAGAAAAAATATATCTGAGAAGTGGAATGTCGAAAATATTTCTTTTAAGTAAATAAAAGGATTCAAATCTTTGTAAGTAAAAGCTGCAACATTTATGGTAATCTCTTCGTAAAATGGACGGTAACTAAAACATACAAGGGCTAGGTTCAGAACTGGTGCAATTTCACTTCTTACACAGGGCGGGCATTACGGATTCTTACAAAGAGACTGTAAAATAGTTCTATACATAAAGCTTTGTGAAATTCGCTGTAACCAATTCTGTTTTCGATACAAATCAGGATTGGTTACGGTAACTTTGTAACTTTGCTTTATTGAAAACTGAGTTTTATATAAAATATTTTGAAAATCATGAACATCCAGCAGTTAGAATACCTCATCGCCGTTGATAAATACAAGCATTTCCGGGAAAGCGCAAACTTTGGCTCATGTGACACAGCCTACACGCTCAGCATGCAATGATTCAGCTAGAGGAAGAACTAAGTCTAGAAAATCTTTCTGACAAGAACCCTCCCATCCCATCCGGCACCACCGATGCTGGAGATGACATTATCTCACGCAAAAGCGGTGCTGGAAAAGCGTCACAGAACTGAAAACAAAGCTCATTCGCTCAATGATAGTATTGGCTGGGAAAATCAATCTCGGCATCATTCCTGCTTGGTTTCTGGGTTTCTCATTCCAGACGAAATTTTTGATTTTCTAAATCAAAACTCATAGAGAGAGTGAAACGTCTACGAAATGAATACCGACGACATCATAAAACGCTAAAATCAGAAGCGAACAGATGCAGGTATCATTTCTGCTCCATATCGTGAAAGCAGAAGAGTTTTCAGTGATTTTTCCTTTTAATGAAGAGCTGCTGATTTACTCCTCTCTTACGAAAATACAAGATGAACATTTTATAGGTTCGAAGAATTTTTAATTCAGATACTGACTTTTGGAAGAAGGAACTGCATGAGAAAACAAATGGAAACCATCTGCCACCTGAGAAGAAAACTCACAGAAACCCAAAACTAGAATTCTCGGCATCCAACATCAGCACTCTTATAAAATAGTGGACAAAACGGGAGGCATCACTGTGCGCACAGAACTTTGCTCGTGCAGCAGCTCGGAAGAACACGAAGAAAAAGTTTCTCCATTTAGAAAACCTTTCCCTTCCAGAGGAAATCAGTCTCATCTACTACAAACCGACTTATAAACAAAAGATGCTCAATGAATTTGGGTCTTTTCATAAAAGAGGCTTTGTCAAAACAGCTTAATTACAATAAAACCAAATACTTCTCTATTACTCCCTCAGTAAATTTAATTTTGAATTTTAAATTTTTATATAAATTGCTTTCTCAAAATTAAGAGGAAAAAATTGTACTGATTGCAACCTCAATAAAAAATGCCAAAACAGAGTTCTCTTTAGTTTCTTTATTTAGGTTTTTGTGGTTTTATAAATTTTAATTATTAACTAAAAATAAAGAAATTTTATGTCTTACTTATTTACATCAGAGTCCGTATCTGAAGGACATCCAGACAAAATCGCAGACCAAATATCCGATGCGCTGATAGACCATTTCGGCCTATGACAAAGACTCAAAAGTAGCGTGAAACGCCTGTAACCACAGGACAAGTTGTCTGGCTGGCGAAGTAAAAATCTGAGGCTTACCTGATGTGCAGACCATCGCTAGGGAAGTCATCAATGATATCGCTACACAAAAGGCGAATATATGTTCAATGGTGATCTTGTGTACTGCTATCCATGAGCAGTCGCTGACATCAACCAAGGCGTGGACAGAATTACCCAAAGTTTCGATTTTGAGACCAAAGCAATGCGCAAGGTGCTGGTGACCAAGGAATTATGTTCGGATATGCGACAAACGAAACTGAAAACTACATGCCGCTGGCATTAGACTTGGCTCATTCTATTTTGAGAGAGCTTCGCATTGAGGAGAGAAAATAAGGAAATTACCTACCTTCGTCCTGATGCAAAATCACAAGTTACGATAGAATATTCTGATAATCACAAGTCTGTGAGAATAGACAGTATCAGTAATTTTACCAGCATGATGAATTTTACAGAATATGCTGGCAAAATCAGAAAAGACATCATCGAGATTTTAATTCCAAAAGTTAAAGAAATAAAAACCTGAAATTCAGGCTCTTTTCAATGATACATATATTCCATATCATCCTACTGGGAAATTGTAATCGGTGGCCCACACGGAGATACAGGATCACAGGAAGAAAAATCATCATAGATACTTACGGAGGAAAAGGCGTCACGGAGGAGGAGATTCTCTGAAAAGACCTTCTAAAGTGATAGAAGTGCTCTATGCCAAGGAGACACACTGCCAAAACCTTTGTAGCAGCGGGACAGGATGAAATTTTAGTTCAGATTTACGCCATCGGAGTTAAGCAAACTTGTGGTTTGTATATCAACACTTATGGAACCTCCAAAGTAATATTACTGATGGAGAACGTAGAAAAAGTACAGCAATTATTTGACCTGAGACCTTATGTGCGATAGAGCAAAACCTAAACTGAGAAATCCTATCTGACTGCGAACGGCAGCCTATGGACATATGGGAAGAAATTATTATGTAGCGACAAACCTTTAACAAAGGAGCTAAAACGAGCTATCATCAGATTTAGAGTTTTTCACTTGGGAAAAACTGGATAAAGTAGAAGAAATCAAAAAGGCTAGGTCTATAAATAAAAAACCCCAATCTAAAAGTGGTTTTATTTTGTTTTTAAAGATAATTAATCTTCCAAATCGCTCTATTTCACACTTTCATCACACCATGCGAATGCTTCTTCTACTTACTTTTGTAGCTTCATTTGCAACGGTTTCTCATCATCTCCTTCCAAATCATCTAACCATTCTACTTTCTTCCTCTCATTTAGGATAAATCTTGATATTCTGTATGCACACGAACAAATCCTCTGAAATTTGAATTACTTCCGGCTATCAAAAACTTTGGTAATTTCATAACTTTCTAATTTTAAAATTGTTTGACTAAAATATATATCTTATAAGGTTTTGCAAAGCATAAATATAATGTAGTTTAAAATATTTTTTATTTATTTTTGTTGAGTAATGATGGATTTTGCTTGTAGTTATCAAGTGTAGCAATTTGTTTTTAATTTTAAATTAATCGTCATGTCTATATTCTGGACTGGTAAAATAATTATTTTTCATATCAAATAATAAAAACCTTTTTCCATCACCAGATGCAGACAAATCCATGTTTTTAACATTCTTATCTCCCATTACAAAATCTATCAACATATCAAAATAGGCCTCTTTTTCTACTTTTTAAGAGTTTATATTTTACATTCATTTTCATTTCTATATCGCCCGTATTTGGTATGCTTTTGTTTATATGGTACAACAACATCAAAACTATCACTCATTTTTAGGCCTTTAGAAAATCAGTATCTATTGCAGAAAATCGTTTAATAGATTCTATCAATATTTTCTTTGTGTCTTCATTGATGTTTCCTTCTACATTCTTAACCTCCATTTTCTACCATTTAGCAATATCACCAATCAATTTAACTCCTTGTAAAGGAATTTTTCATATCGTCTTCTCCATTAATTTCGCTTTGTAAAAGTATTTGCATATTCTAATACAATGGTTCACATTTTGCTTTTTTGTGTAGAAATGGCACTTTCATATCTGAATTTATAGTCATTTTCAATTCTATCCATTCCTATTTTATCTATCACTTCCTTTACTTCCTCACAAATTTATATCCTCCATCCATATCTGTTTTATATTTAATTAAATACTTTGAATTTGGCTGAATTCATGTTTAAAGAAATACTTTTTCTCCTGCCCAAAACAAGGGATGGTGAAGTAACAATAGTCACGTGTTTAAAATCATAAATTATTTTTTATCAATTAGTTTCATAATTAAAGCCACTTTCAGCGCTTCTGTCCATCTTCCAGACTTACCCACGGCTTATTCGGTGATGGAGTTTGCAAACTTTCCAATTCATCCAAATCGCATTATTTGGCTGGATATTAGGATATTCTGAAGATTTGACCTCTCGCCCTCTTACTTTTGATAATCATATCAAAATCTGATGGATTTTCTGAGCTGGTTTCATACGGATAACCTCCGCTTTTTTCTCTAAGAACCACCGAAATAGGCATCTCTTTGGAAAAATCGGCTCTTTTCGCATGGATTTCCATTGAAATTGCCTGTGGTGTCTGCCACGCATCCATTCTCAAATTCTATTCTGGCATTGGCAATATCAGGCGATTTGCTGACTATACATAAACGCCACTTGCGTGGATGTTTTCTACAGGATTTCACCAAGAAAGCAAATATCCAAATCATGTATCATCAAATCCAAAACCACAGAAACATCCGCCGTTCTCCGGATTAAACTCAGTCAAACGGTGATTTCAATGAATTTTGGCTCGCTGATAAACGGTTTTGGTGGCGATAAATGCAGGATTGTACCTACATGCCCTACCTGTGCCCCTGATTCCTTTTTCGTTACAAAGCTGAATAACTTTCTGCTCTGCTCCAAGGTTCGAGTTACAGGCTTTTCTATGAAAATCCAAGCCTCTTCTATGGCTATTTTGTGTTATTAGTCATGATGATAAAATGGTGGCGTCACGATATCTAGAAACCCAGGTTTATCCAGAGTCATCCAAATTTTCATAAAATTTGTACCCAAATTTCTGCTTCCAGCTTTTTTGAATTTTCTATATCTTTTATCATGAAAGCCTACCAAACTCGTATTTTTTCGATTGGCTGAGCACTC
>BNJT01002666.1_pt1 | contig 92273 bp, 177 predicted proteins | sample 8540491 | NCBI WGS metagenome assembly BNJT01 (sample SAMD00202455, study PRJDB9452) | human saliva metagenome | host: Homo sapiens | reverse complement strand
TCGATCGGGAATCGCGCTCCACGTGGAGGACGGTCTTTGCTTTCGATCTCGGAGTCCGCCACGATGCCCGGCAGGAGGATCGGACGGGACGCTTTACCGCCACTCCCGCAGCGACGTTCGGGGTGGCCGCGACGACTCGTCGGGTGGCGTGGCCAGCCGTCGTTTGCCTCCGCCGTCCAGGCGGCGGGCACGTCGAGCAAAGGGTGCCGGTCGGGGGTGGGTGGGGTTCATGACGTTTCGTTTGTTTCTGGTTTCGTTCGGTGCGGTATTTTCTCGTCGGAGCAGGACCAGCTGTTTCTGGGTTTCCTTGGGGTGTGAATTTTCCCATGCGATGGGGTCGTGTCGTGGGACCCGGCTTTCCAGGGCCCGGTCGGTGCCAGGCGGGGGTGGTCTGGGAAATCTGATCAAAACTCGAAGCCAGATCGGCATTGATATACAGATCAGCGGAATTTGCCCGGTATTCTGGGCGGCTGTGGGGCGAGCGTGAATGCCATGGCGATCACGGCACCTCAAGGTAGCTAAGCGGTTGAGGGTCCGCCTCGATAGATGTAACAAAATTGGTGTTGCTTTATGTGTCTGTGCGGCCCGAACGACAACGCGAATTCCTATGCAGCAGAAGATGGCTGTGATCGAGATCGCTGTGAAATGTTTCAGCCTGATCATCCGAACATTCCCTTTGGTAAACTGCTTCAGCCCGTCTCCGATGGCCTCGTCACTGTCGGTTCAATCGCCTGGTTCATCTGGGGCGCGTCGATGTCATGGATGTGGGGCGGTCGAGGGTTCATGGGTGTTGTTCATCAAGTCTCGTGGAGGTCTCCGAAACAGTTCCCAGAAAGGTTGTTGGGTCGCTGGTAACGGGTGGTCTCGCTCTGCGTCCCGTGGTGCTTTCAGGATCGCCACGCCACGGTGTGGGGTGTCGCCCGCGAGCTTCGCTTCTTTGTCAGGCCGAGCAGGGATGGGGACCGGCGCTGTTCGGAGAACTCGGCGGCGTCTCCGTGGTTGCGGTCTTGGGTGGGATGTCCGCGGTAGTTTCGCGATTCATGTCGCGTCTGGTGTGGCTGGTTCTGTCCACGAGGGGTAGAAACTGGTCGAGGCTGAGCAGAGCTGGGGATTCTCTTCGCGGGGCGGAAGGCGGGCGCGGGTGCCGGGGAGGCAGACATGACGGTAAGGGCCCCGACCGTGGATCAGAAGGTTAGCAACGGGTGTGGGGCTGAATCCACCAGCAAAGCCATGTGCCGCCATCCTCGGGTGCCGGATCAATCGTTCTCCTGTGCGGTGTGGCGATGCCTTTCGGTGTCGGCCGGCCCTCACCAGTTCCCGGCCGCCGGGGACACAGGGCACTTCTTGGCTGTATCCGAGCAGCGCCAGATCGGAAGCATTGAATGCTTTCTCCGAGTTCTGAAACCTCCTCGGAGCCGGGTGTGAACGGTTCGAAGGGAAGGGTGTCTCCTGTCCGGGTGCGGATGTCGTGGCCTCCGGCAGGCTCTCCCGTGTGTGGCGTGGTCACGCTGGGTTGCCATTCGTGGATGACCGTCTGTTCGTCGTTGTCCATCACCGTGCCGGGCCCTGTTGCCTCCGCGCAGCGGGGCGTCAGGGCCAGCCGTCGGTGGTCGGAGACTGTTGAGGATGGCGGTGCGCGTCGCCGAGCGCCAGGCCGTCAGCGGTACTGGTCACGGTGGTTACGCCAGCGCTTTCTCCGTTGCCAGCGGGTCACGGATCGTCAGGAGAATAAGCGGTTACTCTCGCACCGGGGATTTCCGTGGGCCACAGCCGGCGGCGCTTCGATGATCGAGCATTCTCATCGGGGATCGCCTCCACGTTGCAGGATAGATTGTGCTGCTTCGCCGGAAGGTTCCCGGAAACTGCATTGCGACAGACCAACGCGAGGATGCTTCGGTAGGAGGCTTCACCCGCCACGGCAACAGGGCGCTCGGGGCGAAACCCGCGAGCGCCTTCGTTCGACTGCCGCCCCACCCTCATCGTCGGCCCTCACGTGCCTCCCGTGCCCAGCTCGGCGAGGGACGTCGAAGGCGAAGCGGGAACCGACTCAACTCCATCTCACACGGTAGCTCCGATCGATAAGGCGCTGATGCGATCCCGCAGGAAACAGCCGACGGTTCCGCGCTCACGAAGCCCTGTCCGGGTCCGCCTCGACTGATGAGAGGGAGGGGTGGATGGTGGGTTACCGCCACGCTTATGAATAAATCACGACGCTGGGTAGAGCGGAATCGGATCCTGAGCGGAATCATCGCGTTCTGGCTGCGTCCCAGCTCTTTTGACCTATAGTTGAATGAGTGCTTTCTGGATTTCGATGTCGAGAGGTGCCTTGAATTTGCCACTGACAGCATAGTGCGTTACGCGGTATCCCGGCTTTCAGGGGCCCCTGCAGTGATACCACACCTCGGAGTCAGGGATTTCGGAAAACGGACAAAGAGTCCCGACAAGCCTATTACCAAGGAAAAGAATAACGTTATCGCAACAACTTGGTTCACCAGATTGGTATTCGTGACACCATGTTCGTTGAGCGGGTATTTGTGGCCCAATGGTTGATACGCCCTAGCATGAATAGACCTCCGAACGGGAGGGTAAGAGATACGGATGTCCAACCGCTGTGGTCGCTCACGAAGTGAGGGATAGATCATCGCAATCGCAGACCACGAGATATACTCTCAGATCCCGGTGGCAAGCACAGGAGTGCCGCCAAAATTGCTCCGTGGCGAGAGCACTGCCAAGTCATCCGAAGGTCTCGGAGATCCGCCCAGAGCCTTTCTTCGGCCTCGCCTGCCTGTCGAGAGACTCTTCCCTCCTGGTTTGGATGAATGCCCTGGCGGCCGCCAGCGCCCAACTTCTTTGTCGTGTCCATGAAGGAGAATGCACCATCGGCTCCGACGGCACCGTTGTTGTGGATGCGGAGGGTGATGGTCGCCTCAGTGTTTTCGGGCAGTACTGACGTTTTCTGTCTCGTTCTGGCCATATGCTCTTTGTGTAGCTGGATGAGTGCTTTCTGGGTTTCGACGTCGTCAGTGCCTTGAATTTGCCGCCATGACGTGAGGGGTCGTTGCGCGGTATTCCCGCTTTCGGGGGCTCTGCAGTATTACCTACCCTCGGAGCTCAAGGATTTCTGGAAACGAACGATGATTGCCGACGAGAATAATATTACCATCGAGGGAAAAGCTGGTATGGAAATGGCGTGATCACCCAGCTCGGTGGTAGCGGAGCGAGGTTGCGACACTGCCTCCAGCGTGAATATTCCCCGAAGCGGGCCAGGGACATGGATGTCCAGCCGTTGTGGTCGCTCACGAAATGGGGATGTGGAGCCACGCCTTAGTCGTAGCCCGGGCAACCAGCAAGTCCTCTGAGATAAAAAGATACTTTCCTACGATAACGTAACTCAAGCATGCTTGTTGCCGTTCGCCGTCCATCGAGCTGATTCTGGTTGAAGATTCCTTCTCCGGCTCCCTTGAGGCCGTTCCAGGTCCTCGCCTACATCGCCTCGTCCAGTCGCCGAGATTCTTTCCTCCTATTTGGGCGAATGTCGTGGCGGCGCCAGACAGTCCGACGGCGAAGCCGACGACGCCTCCACCACGGGCGGGACCGAGCCGGTGGCGGCTCCAGCAAGTGCTGCTGCGCCTGCTAGCGGTCCCGTGCGGACGGTGGCTTCTCCCTGCTCCGGCGAAGTTCCCGTCCGAGAGGCTGGCTTGCCAGCGCTCTTCGGGGCTGCACGCTTTTCTGTTATTCGCTGATGAAGGTCGTCGCAGTGCCCAGCACGAAGAAGCCGCGACCAAGTGCTCTTCCGGTTTTTGTCATACGTGGTTGCGGTTCGCCTCGCTTTTTCCACGCCTGCAAACATTCCGTGACTCGAGTCCATGGTGACGGCTCGGTTCAAGCCGATCTTTGGCAGTGGTGATGGCCGAGGAACATCTCCTTGAGGTTTGTGTGAATCTCTCCAGGGAAATTCCCTGGAGGAGGTGATCCTTGAAATTCCAGCGGAAAGCTCGTCATGTGTAGTGTGTGTAACGAATGGAGCCCCTCGTCTTTGCTCAGCCACGATGGCAGCCATCCGCGCTTCTGCGTGAGCCACTGCATCACCTTTGTTTGTGTCCCCGATATTTGTCCACAGCCTCAGCTCGAGACACTCTTACCCTCACCCTTTCCCGACTGTGCAGTGATAGTTTGCGAGACCGGCCCTTGGCCTTGGATGTGGCAGCCGCCTAAGTCTGGCAGCATTGGGGGTCCGAGTAGTCACCCTCGCTGCTGATTCCCGCCAGATGCGCGGTGCAATCCGTTATCTTCTGGCGGTACTCCCTCGGCAGTGCATTGGATCTGCTGCGAATCTCTCGCTCTTTCCTCCTGATGGGCAGTCGCATCCAACGTCCGATGGACACTCCTTGGCATTGAACGCCTCTCCCGGCGTCGGAGATGAGTTGTTTTCTCCGTGGCACCAGTTCGAAGGGCGCTTCGCAAACCCTCCTATTGCCGACGCCACCAGTGCGGTTGCCGCTGTGGTGGATCCGCGCGTTCCGCAGCGCAGGATCAAGAGCATGGAGCAGTTGTTGCTGCTCGGGTGCCCTGTGGTTTTCGAGCAGGCCATCCCAAGCTCCCTTTGACCGCGGGCCACGGACCGGCATAGAAGGACTCCCCTGTCCCGATGAGACCTTCGGCTGAATCGATCAGCGGCAACCGGCCGCACCCAACAGGACGTCATGGCGTCACGGTCATCGTTCAAAACCATCCGTGGTGCGCACTTCACCCACGTTTTTCGCACTGGCCTGGCTCCGATTGTGCATGCCCAGTCATCGCCCTCCTGGATGGCTTTCGCCACCGCGCCGTCGTCCTCCCGCGACCGCTTGTGTGATCCTCTGTTCCGCCGTGGCTGCATGTTCCCGCGCAGGAGGACCCGATTGTAGGCTCCTGCAAACGACGTGATTTTGGGCGGCTCGCCGCCGGCGCACACAGGGCGCCCAGTTGATCGATAACTGCCAAGGATGCTCGAATGGGCCGACTGGGCCGGAGACGCTCATCCGTAACTAGGTGAAAATCGAACAGCACAGGTTTCGGCATTCGCACTTTAGCAATGGGTCACGATTCTCTCTCCTTTCCACGAGGTTCAGCAGGGCCCTCGAGACACCCGCCAGGAACGGTTCTGCCGGGTTTCTACCTTCACGGTGACGCCACCCTGTCCGCATCGTGCCCCTTCGTGAGCAGGGCGACTCTGGCCGCCATCGCCCAGCGACCTCCGGGCAGCCGTGCACGTCATTCGGTCCGATGAGCGACACCGCCACCCAGCGCATGCCGCATGAACTCGGCGGCATCCCGTCGGTACGGGCGGGTGGCCGTCGGTCTGCGTTTCGCGAGTGATGAACTCGGCCTGGCTGCGGGTGATCTCTGAAAGCCATGTCCCCAGCTGGGCTGGAGTTCGAGCCACATGTGAACACGAGACGAGGGAATGCGTAGCGCGTGCAGTGGACGATCCGGTGGTGAGTGACTGCGGTGGCCGCATCGTGAGATGGAGAGCTAGCCAGGGCTCGTCATGTCGCCGATCCAGAGGGTCAGCTGTAACTGCGGAGGTGAGCTGTTTGCCCGTCAACGACCGCCATGTGCCGACCGTCACGCAGATGGGCGGCCACCCGCGCCGCCCTGTTTCCGTGCGCACCGTCGTCGATCGATCCCGCCCTGCGCAACTCCCGGCCAGCCGACGGGCACGTCCGAAGCTCTTCTGAACGCCCGAGCGCGGTCAGGTCGTCGAGAACTTTAGCAGAGGCATCTTCCGGACGAGGTCAGCGATCTCCTCGGCCCGCGCCGGAACGGGATCTGGCTGGACGTCCAGGCTACTCCCGGGACATGCCGTCGCGGTTGTTGGCCCAGCCGTCAAGATCGACCGTGAAGACATCCGAGTCGGTGGGGACCCGGCGAGCCCCGGACGGCAGGGGACGGAGGCTGTCCAGGATGGATTCGACATACGCTGCCGCGATGCCAGGCCATCAGCGGCACGGTCGCGGTCACCTCGGCGATCACGTCGCCCACCACGAAAGGTCCTGGATCATCGCTCAGACAGAGCGTTCCCGTGCGCCTCCCGCGGCATCAGTTCGAGCCGACAGCCGACGGCGTTCCGCCGGCCCCGGCGCGGCATTGGCGTCGAGCGCCCACGTGGAAGAGAGAAACCAACAGGATCTGGGTCGACAGCACCACGAGATTGGCCCTGCGCGACGCGGCTGCCAGGGAGGTGGGTTCCGCGCCTCGAACCGTGATTCCCGCAGCACGACGTTCGGGGTGAAACCCGCGAGCGATCCATCCGAGGTGGCGATGACCACCCCGTCGTTCGTCTCCATCCCCAGGCAGGGGTACGTCGAGGGCAAAACAGCAACCGGTCAACTCCATCGGGGACTCCATTGTCTGGCCGTTGCCCACACACGCTAGACCCGGGATTCCCGGGCGGCGGGAAAGCCGAAAAATTGGGGTCTCGGGACGAGGTTTCTTTCGAACCCCGTTGAACCAGCATCGTCCGCTGGCGTTCGTGTGCCGACCTCGCCCGTCTTGCCTTCGCCGCGCCAGCCGACGCTGCGCTGATCGAGAGAGCACTCTTTCGGTGCTCGACCTGCGAATCTGTAGCGCGTTTCGACCTGCGGTCTGAGCGTGTCAACCCTGCGAGTCTGCAGCATTTTGAGCGGTGGAATACTCGGAAAGGGCGATTGACAGGGAGCTGGATGAGCTTCCCGACGGCCTACCGTCAGAAGACAACGAAAGCGTAACGGTGGTTCTGGCATTGCCGGAGCCGTGACGCGCCGCGCTCCGCGATCGGTCAGCGGACGATATGAGGGGCATCGGGCGTCGAGCGCTGGTCGTCGTAGGGCGTAGCCGTTCTCTCGGTGAAGTCAGGGGGCCCGGCAGCGGAGCGGATCCGAGTTGCGGACCAGCCAGCCGGCCATGGCGCCTCGGGCGCGTTTGGCATGGAAACTGACCACGCGGGCGGTGCCGTTCCGGTCGCGGTCCTCGAAACGCGGGGTGACGATCCGCGCATCGAGGCGGTCGGCGTCGACGGCAGCGAAGTACTCCTGCGACGCCAGGTTGACCAGCACCTTTCTCCCCGGGGACGCGGCCAGGTCCTCACGCAGCAGGTCGGTGATGCGCCCGCCCCACCAGTCGCGGAGGTTGCGGCCGCGGTCGGTGGCCAGGCGGGTGCCCATCTCCAGGCGGTGCGGTTGGATCAGGTCGAGGGGACGCAGCAGCCCGTAGAGCCCGGACAGGATCCGCGGCTCTTCTGCGCCTCGGTGGTCGCGGGCATCGAGTCGCGGGCGCGCAGTCCCTGGTGAACGTCGCCGTTGAGGCCAGCACCGCCGGGCGCGAGTCGTCGGGGTGTGCGGGTGGTGAACTCGCGGTAGCCAGTCGCGTTGAGATGGGCCAGGTCCTCGGAGATGCGCATCGGTTTCGCGATGTCGCTAGGTCGATGTGGTGCGCATGATCTCGATCAGCCCTCGGTCTCGTCGATCAACCGCGGGCCCGGTGTGCCCGGTGGCGGTGACCGGTGAGTCGAAGTCGAGTGACTTTGGCGGGGAGACGCTCAGCATGCTCCTCATTGTCTGCTCATCCCTCTCCCTGCTCCCCCGGTTTCGCTTTGGCCTTGTTCCTGTTTTGCTGGCCTTGTTCACGTTTGCCTGCGCTGTGCCAGCGAACATGAGCCAGCAAACGCATACAAAGGCCAGCAAACCGCTGAGGCCCAGCGAACAGGGGGAGGGGTGAGGTGCGGGAGCAGCGGGCGAGGCGCTGATGAGCTATATTTCAACAAGATGAGAAAGCTCTCACGTCGGCCTCATCCCTTGCTTCCATCGGTTGCATGCTTTTCTCCAGTCCCGGACAACGGGACTGGAGAGAAAGAGCAACGATCATGGCGGAAACCTACCGGGTGCTGCTGTACAGCCATGACTCCCGCGGCCTGGGGCACGTGCGACGCAACCTGGCCATCGCTCACAACCTGGCCCGGCGTCTGCCCGCGAGCCGTCGACGCCGACGTCGCGGGGCTCCTGGTCACCGGGCCAGCACCCATCACGCTTCCCCCTGCCCGGGGCTCGACTGGGTCACCATCCCGGGCGTCTCCAGGGTCGTGACGGCTACCAGCCGCGCAACCTGTCCCGGCGCCACCGGCGACCTGATCAAACTCCGTTCGCGGCTGCGCAGGCCGCCCTGCTCGGTTTCAAACCCGACCTGGTCATCATCGACCGCCACATCTACGGCGTCTGGTCCGAGCTGCGGGGAGCCCCTCATGTGGCTGCGTAGAGCACCACCCGAGCGTGCGGGTGGTCCTCGGGGCTGCGTGAGGTCCTCGACGAACCCTCACGTCGCCGCTGCGGAGTGGGAAGCGTCTCGGCGACCCCGACCGGCTGCGCGACCTCGTCGACGAGGTGTGGGTCTGCGGCGACCCCGCCGTCCACGACCCCATCGCCACCGGAGGCCCCGCCCGCCCTGGCCGACCGCATCCGCTTCACCGGCTACCTCGCACACGACCGTCGCGTCAGCGACCACGGCGAACCGATCGAACCTAAACCCGTTCGTGCTCACCACCGCGGGCGGCGGTTCCGACGGTCACGAACTGCTGCGCGCCGCCGTCGCCATGCGCGTCCCGGACGGGTGCGAGAACATCGTCGTCACCGGGCCGCAGCTCGACGACGCCAGTTTCGAGGCCATCGCCTCGCAGGCCGCCCCGGCACGCAGGTGCACCGCTCCTGGCCGGGCCTGGGCAGCCAGATCGCCGAGGCCGCCGCCGTGATCTCCATGGGCGGGTACAACACCGTCTGCGAGATCCTCGCCACCGACACCCCCGCGCTGATCGTGCCCCGCGAGACCCCGCGACTGGAGCAGCTGATCCGCGCCGAGGCCCTCTGCGACGCCCGCGCCCTCGACGTGATGCGCACCCCGCAGGTCACCGCCGAGACCCTCGGTGACTGGGTGGCCGACGCCGTGACGCGCCACGTCGACCGCTCCCACATCGCCCGCGACGGCCTGGCGGCCACCGCCGATTTCGCCGCCGACCTGCTGAGTGACGCCAATCTCGCCGCCCAGGAGGTTGTAGCATGACCCGCATCGGATACGTCCTCAAGGTGTACCCGCGTTTCTCCGAGACCTTCATCGTCACCGAGATCCTGGCCCGCGAGGCCCACGGCGACGACCTGCGCATCTACGCGCTGCGTCCCACCACCGACGCCCGCTTCCACCCGGAGATCGCGCGGGTGCGTGCCCGGGTCTCGTGGGTGCCGCGCCCCGCGAAGGCCAGCGACTTCTGGGCCCAGCTCAGCAACTCCCTGCGCCACGAGGACCCTGCGACGTCGATTCGCCGAGCTCGCGCCCGACATCGCCGACCCTGCCCGCCGACGAGGTGGCGCAGGAATCTCCCTGGCGGCGTCCGTGATTGACGACGGCATCGACCACCTCCACGCCCACTTTCGCTTCCCCTGGCGGGCCGGATGGCGTGGCTCGCGTCCCGGCTGACGCGGGGTGCCCTACACCATCACCACGCACGCCAAGGACATCTACCACGAGTCCGTGGACCGCGACTGGCTGCGGCGGATCTGCGGCGACGCCGACCGAGTGATCGCGATCAGCCGTTTCAACGAGCGCTACCTGAACGAGGTTCTCGACGGCACCGGGGCGAGGATCTCCCGCAGTACAACGCCCTCGAACTGGAACGTTTCCCCTACCGCGACCCGATCCAACCGAGCCTTCCGCTGCGGATCGCCACCGTCGGGCGGCTCGTCCCGAAGAAAGGTTTCGCTGACCTCATCGACGCCGTCGCGGCCCTCGACGTTCCCGTCGAACTGGACATCGCGGGTGACGGCGAGCTGCGCGACGAGCTCGCCGCTCAGATCGAACGTCTCGACCTGGGGGATCGCGTCCGCCTGGTGGGTCCGCTCACCCAGAACGAGGTCTCGGAACTGATTCGCGGCTCCCACGTCTTCGCTGCCCCCTGCATTCCTGCCGACGACGGCAACATCGACGGTCTGCCGACGGTGGTGCTGGAGGCCATGGCCCTCGGCACTCCGGTGGTCGCGACCTCCGTCAGCGGCCTGCCCGAGGTGGTGCGCAACGACCCTCACCGGCATCCCTCATCGAACCCGGCGACGTCGCCGCCCTGACCCGCTCCCTGGCCGAGCTGGCCGCCGGACAGGTGCCCGTGGTCACCCTTGCCCGCAATGCCCGGGCCCTCATCGAGGAACAGTTCAACAGCCGCCGCCAGGCGGCCACGCTCTCCGCGTGGGAGGGAGAACACTGATGCGTATCGCCTATGTCACCGTCGATCCCGGAATCCCTGTCTTCGGCACGAAGGGTGCCTCCGTGCACATTCAGGAGGTGGTGCGGGAGCTGATCCGTCGCGGACACGACGTCACCGTCCACACCACCCGTGCCGGGCGCGACATCCCCGACGACCTGGCCGGTCTGAAGGTGATCGAGACCCGCATCGAAGCCGACGACCCTGCGGCCAGGGAACGCGCCCAGCAGGAGGTTTCCGCACGGATCGCGGCGCGCATCATCGCCGACGGCGCCGACCTGGTCTACGAGCGCTACTCGCTGTTCAGCACCGCGCTCGCCGAGGTGACAGAGGCCACCGGGAGCAGTCGGGGATCCTGGAGGTCAACGCCCCCTCATCGAGGAGCAGCGCACCCACCGCGTGCTCGTCGACGAGGAGGCCGCCGGGAACGCGCTGGCCCGGCAGGTGGCCGCAGCCACCGCCACCATCGCGGTCTCCGATCCTGTCCGCGACTGGGTGCGGGAACGCACCGGCTCGGAGAGCGTCCACACCGTTCCCCAACGGCGTCAGCATCACCCGCATCGTCTCGCGGCCCGAGGAGATCGGCGACCCGGTGGTGACCTTCGTCGGAACCCTCAAACCGTGGCACGGTGTCGCCGACCTGCTGGCCGCCGCGGCCCCTCGCCAAGCGGCCCTGGAAGCTGCGGATCATCGGCGACGGTCCTGAACGGGCCGCCCTGGAGGAGCAGGCCGCGGGCCTCGGGATCGAGGTGGACTTCCGCGGTGCCGTCGCCCCCGCCGACATGCCGGGGCAGCTTGCCGGATCCGCCATCGGCGTGGCCCCTACCCCGATCTCGGCGGCGAACAGCAGCAGTACTTTCTCGCCCCTGAAGGTCTACGAATACCTGGCGGCTGGACTGCCGGTGGTGGCCTCCGCCGTCGGACAGCTGCCGCAGATCCTCGGTGAGCTGGGCACCCTGGTGCCGCCCTCCGACCCGGCTGCGCTGGCCGCCGCCATCGACGACCCTCGCCGCCGACCCCGTGGTGCGCGGAGAACTGGGCTGGCGGGGACGGGTGCAGGCCGAGGGAGCACAGCTGGGCCGGTGCCGTCGACCGCATTCTCGACCTGGCCGGGAGGGCCGATGGCTGATCGCGACAAAGCCCTCGATGCGGCGCAGCCTGAAGCTGGTCGCACCCGACATCGCCCCGCATCGCGCGCTCATCCTGTTCGGGGTGCTCGCGCTGCTGCTGGAGGTGGCTTTCCGGGTGCTGGACCGTGGCCCCTGAAGATCGTCGTCGACGCGGTCACGGCGTTCCGGGGCGCGAAGGTGTCCCACCAGCCCGCGAGCGTTGAGCTGCTGATCGGGTGCGGTGTCGCGCTGTTGCTGATCGTGGGGTTGCGTGCCCTCAGCAACTACCTGGCCACCATCTGTTTCGCGCTGGTCGGTTCCCGGGCCGCCACGTCGCTGCGGGCCCGCGTGTTCCGGCACGTCCAGGGACTGTCCCAGCAGTTCCACGCCCGCAACCGCAGCGCCGACACCGTGCAGCGGATCGTCGGTGACGTCGCCCGGATGCAGGAGGTCGCGATCACCGCAGGCATGCCGCTGCTGGCCAATCGTCGCAACCCTGCTGGTGATGGTCGTGGTGATGTTCGTCCTCGACCCGCTGCTCGCCAGTGTCGTGCTGGTGGCGATCGTGGCCTTCGCGGTGACGTCGGGTCCGACGTCGCGGAAGATCACCGACGCGTCCCGGCAGACCCGCAAGGGCGAGGGGCATCTGGCCAACACCGCTCAGGAATCCCTCGCGTCGATCCGCGTGGTGCAGGCCTACGGTCTGGAAAACATGGTGGAGAAGAACTCACCTCCGCGAACCGCACGTCGCTGCGGGAGGGTGCGGTCGCGTCGCTACGCCGCCAGGCTGGAACGCACCACCGACGTCATCGTCGGCCTGGCGACCGCGATCGTGCTGGTCGGCGGCGGGTTGCGGGTGATGCAGGGCGCGATGAGCCCCGGCGATCTGGTGCTGTTCATCACCTACCTGCGCACCACCATGAAACCGCTGCGTGACATGGCCAAGTACACGGGTCGCATCGCCCGGGCCAGCGCTTCCGGGGAGCGGGTCGCTGACCTGATGGAGATCACCCCCGACGTCGTCACCCCCGACGATGCCGGTGCGACCGAACGTCGTGGTGCGCGGTGCGATTCGACCGGGTGGTCACCGAATACGACGGCGTCCAGGTGCTGCGCGGCCTCTGACCTGAACATCCGGCCCGGCGAGCGGGTCGCGATCATCGGGCCGTCCGGGGCGGGCAAGTCCACCCTCGTGTCGCTGCTGGTGCGGGCCATCGACCCCGTCTCCGGGTGTGTGCGGCTCGATGGGTACCGCCTGACCGACCTCGACCTGACCCAGTTGCGCGCCAGCATCTCCTTGCTGCACCAGGAGGCGGTGCTGTTCACCGGCACCATCCGCGAGAACATCCGCATGGGTCGCGGCGACGCCACCGACGCGAGGTGGAGGCCGCCGCCCGCGCCGCCAACGCCCACGACTTCATCATGGAACAACCCGACGGCTACGACACCGTCGTGGGGGAACGCGGCGGCACCCTCTCCGGCGGCCAGCGGCAGCGGATCGCGATCGCCCGGGCGTTGCTGCGCCGCTCACCCGTCGTGGTGCTCGACGAGGCCACCACCGGTCTCGACCCCGAGGCCGCGAGCCTGGTGCTGGACGCCATCGACCGGCTCGCCGCGGGTCGCACCACCCCTGGCCGTCACCCACGACGCCGAGGTGGCGCTCCGAGCGACGCGGGTGGTGTGGATCGAGGACGGACGCATCCGGCTCGATGCCTCCCCGGAGGAACTCATCGCCACCAGCGACGTGTTCCGGGCCTGGGTGCAGGCCAGCGGTCGTGACATGGACTCCATCAGGATAGGAAGCCCGCGATGAACATCCGAACAGCTCGTTTCCCGCGTGCTCGACCCCGACTGGCTCAGCGACCAGGCAGGGACGTTCCCGTTCAGGCCGCTCGGTTGCGGATCAAACCCCGCACCTCGCTGGTCGTCGGTCTCGACGACACCGCCAGCCATCCGGTCGGATGGCTGCGTTCCTGTGGCCCATCAGCCACAACAAAGCCGCCCGGACCAGCCGGGAAGCCGGTGAACTGGGCGTGGAAACCACCGAGCGCGAACTCGGGGAGCTGCTGGTGCAAACCGGCCCGCTGCCCGCCGACCCTGAAACTGCTGACGCGCATCGCCGACGCCACCGCGTCCGGGAAACTCGGGAGCTGGGAGGCGTCGCAGGTGCTGCGCTACAACCCGCTGCGCAGGGTGGTGGTGCGCGACGGGATGCGTGGGTGCGGGTCGCGACCAGCCGGGACAGGGGTGGCCTTCGACCGTTTCATGGCGGGGGTGGTCGAGACCCCCCGCCGTCTCGACGACGGCGCCCTGGAGGGCGTCAGCGTCCACGCCTTCACCGGCGACCTGGACCTGGCCGACCTCCTCGACGAAACCCACCCGGGGCCGACCGCGAGCCCGTCCACGGCACCTGTGATCCCGTTCGCGCTGCCGGGGCGATGCTTGCCCGGCTCCACGCCGCCGAGGTTCCCGGTGACCTGGCCCGTTCGCTCGCCGCCCACACCTCCGACCCCGTCGCCCAGGGACTGGCTCACGCCGACCTGCTCGACGAACTGGCCCCGGACCTGGCGGAGCGGATGCGCCGGGTGGTCGCGGAACTTCCCGGGGTCGCCTCCGCGATGCCGGTGCTGTCCCACGGCGACCTGTCTCCCGACCAGGTGCTCACCACCCACGCCGGCGACGCGGTGTGGCTCACCGACTTCGACCGCGCCTGCCTGGCTCCCCGCGCCGTCGACCTGGGGTCCTTCCTCGCGGTCCTGGACGATGCCGCCTTCCTCGACGGCTACCGCGACGGTGGCGGGCAGGTGCCCCCGAGGATCAGCTGCGACGGGCGGTCGTGGCCTCGCTTGATCCTGCGGGCCGCCGACCCGCTGAGACGTCGCCTGCCCGCGACTGGAAAGCAGCAGGTCTCGGCGAATCTCGATCGGATACGGGAGGTTGCGACGTGAAAGCCCTGACAACGGTTCGTGCGCTCAACGGGGTACGGCGCGCCTGGCCCGGCAGCGGCGGCTCGATCACCTTCGAGCTGGCCGCCTCCGTGGGCACACTCCGCGCGGGCAAGGTCAACCGGAAGGGCGAGGTGTGGATCACCGGCCACGCCTCCGATACGGAACTCCCGGAACTGACCCCCGGCGTCGCGGGCAGGCTCGTGGTGCACCGGTTCCACCGCCGGGCCGTGGTCCTGACCTGACGACCGAGCGATCAAGTTCACCCGTCAGGGACCGCGCCAACACCGTCGCGGTGCAGTCCTCACAGGGTCGCGGAGCTGTGCGACGGCTCCGGAATCACCGCGGCCCGGGTGCTGACCCACTCGCCGTCACGGGTGGAACTGGCGCTCCTGCCCGGCCGTACCCTCCACGACCTCGGCGGCGATGCGCTACCCGGGTGGCGGTGCTTCGCCGAGACCTGGCCCGGCCTGGTCGCGCGCCCCGCGGGGCTGCCGGAACACACCGGGGCCGACGAGGGCGGAGCGTGCTGTGCGATGGTTCGAACACGCCCGGGAACACCGGGCGCTGCCGCTGCTGGATCAGCTCGGGCGCCGAGGTCGTGGGAAACCTGCCAGCACCTCAGATCCGGCGACGACGGCACCCGCGTGCTCACCCACCGCGACCTCCACGACAAGCAGCTCCTGTGGGACGGCGACGCCCTCGGTCTGCTGGATTTCGATACCGCGGCCCGCGGCGAGGCCGCCTTGGACCTGGGGAATCTGTGGGCCCACGTCGAGCTGCGACACGCGCAGGGACGTCTCACCCAGCAGGAACGCGACCGCATCCTCGATCTGCTGCTGGGCGACCTGGCCGGGCTCCTGCCCGCCACTCCTGGGCCGCATCGCCGTATACCACCGGGCCTCCCGGCTGCGGCTCGCCTTCGTGTACGCCTTCCGGCCACCATCGGCTGGCTGGCTGCCCCGCTGGGTGGAGGAAACCCTCGCGTCCTCCGGGCCCTGTCATCCCGTGAACCCGTGAAATGAGGAGAAACACATGAAGATCTCGGTTGTTGGTTGCGGATACCTGGGGCCGTTCACGCCGCCTGCATGGCCGAACTCGGCCACGACGTGCTCGGCATCGACGTCGACGACACCAAGGTGGCGGCGCTGTCTGCTGGCCGGGCGCCGTTCTACGAACCCGGTTTCGAGGAGCTGCTCACCCGGGCCCTCGGCACCGGCAGGTTGCAGATTCACCACCACCCCGGCGACGACCTGGCCGACGTGGATCTGCACTTCATCGCCGTCGGCACCCCCAGTCCGACACCGGGGCCGCGGACCTCAGCTATGTCGACGCTGCCGTCGCCACCCTGCTGGCTGGGGCTGCACCCGGGATCGGTGGTGGTGGGCAAGTCCACCGTCCCCAGTCGGCACAGCAGCGCACCTGGCGGACCGGCTGGCGGAACGAGACATCGCCTTGGTGTGGAATCCCGAGTTCCTGCGTGAGGGTTTCGCCGTCGCCGACACCCTCCATCCCCGACCGCATCGTCTACGGCCTGTCCGCTGATCCTGCACGCGCGGAGCTGGGACGAGCCCGGCTCGACGAGGTCTACGCCCGGCTGCTGGCCGACGGCATCCCGCAGATCGTCACCGACTACGTGACGGCGGAGCTGGTGAAGGTGGCCGCCAACTCGTTCCTGGCCACCAAGATCAGTTTCATCAACGCGATGGCGGAGCTGTGCGAGAGCCACCGGCGGCGACGTCACCGCCCTGGCGGACGCCCTCGGGCACGACGAGCGCATCGGTCGGCGATTCCTGGGGGGCCGGGGTGGGGTTCGGCGGTGGCTGCCTGCCCAAGGACATCCGCGCCTTCGTCGCCCGCGCCCAGGAACTCGGTGTCCACGACGCCGTCTCCTTTCCTGCGGGAGGTCGACGCCATCAACCAGCGTCGCCGCGACCGGGTGGTCGATCTGGCTCTGCGCAGCCTCGGCGACCAACTCTCCGGGGCGAAGGGTCACCGTGCTCGGGGCCGCGTTCAAACCCAACAGCGACGACATCCGCGACTCGCCCGCCCTCGACATCGCCCATCGCCTGCACATGCTCGGCGCGCAGGTGAGCATCACCGACCCCAAGGCCCTCGACGCCGCTGCGGCGGCATCCGGACCTCGTCACGGAACCCGACACGCAAACAGGCGCTGCGGGACGCCGACCTGATGCTGCTGCTCACCGAATGGGCCGAGTACGTCGAGCTGGATCCGTCCGAGGGTCGCGACCTGGGTGCGTCGCCCCGCCATCATCGACGGTCGCAACGCCCTCGACCCGGCCCGCTGGCGCGCCTCAGGGCTGGGACCTACCACGGCCTGGGACGGTGAATCAGCCCTGAATCCGGTTGAGCCGGCCCGATCGGTGGGGAAAGAGTTCGCCGCGACTCGGCCCGACCGGCTTCAGGGGATGGTGAATGGGCAAGAATGAGGGCAATGAGGTGGTTTCGGCGTCGCGGCGGAGCGACCATTCGCGCAGGTTCATGGTCGCGCTCGTGCTGGTGGCCGGGATTGCGCTGACCATCTCCGGGACGATTGTCGGGATCCTTCAGAACCGGCACCTCTGGGACACCACCGAGAGCAGCTGGGCGGGTGCAGGGGTGGGATGAGGGCGCTGGCCACGACGGGGTGGACCCGGAGACCGAGGAGCCGTTCACCTCCGCCCCCAACGTGCTGAAAACCTTCATGAGCCGCAGCGTCATCAGCCACGACTCGGGGAGGCGGGTTTCATCGACGGTGATGCTCCGGTTCATCACCCCTCAGGACGTGATCAAAGCCCGAGGACGACCCCTGAGCTCCTGGCAGGCCGTTCAGGGGACAACCTGGCGGGGGCGACAACGTCATCAAAATCCGTCCGGACGTCCAGGACGAGACTACAGGGTGCTCGTGGCGAGTCGTGATCATCGGCGACCAGCGCGCCACCCTGCTGCGCGTCATCGACCTGGACCTGGGCGGGGGCCCAGCTGCGGCAGTCCATGGCGTTCTACGCGGTGGCGGCGGCGCTGACGGTGGCGTTGCTCATCGCGCCGACGTGGCTGAGTCGTTGGCAGGGCTTCTGCGACCGATCGGGGAGCTCCGGCAGACCACCGACCAGATCGACGAACACGACCTGACCACCCGTGTTCCTGTGCGCGGCGCGACGACCTGACCGCCCTGGCGAAGGCCGTCAACCGGATGCTGGACCGGGTGCAGGGTGCGGTCGAGGGGCAACGTCGGCTCCTCGACGACGTCGGGCACGAGCTGCGCACCCCCGATCACGGTGGTGCGCGGACACCTGAGCTGATCGACCACGACGACCCCGATGACGTCATCCAGACCCGGGAACTCGCCATCGACGAGCTCGACCGCATGGGGCGCTCGTCAACGACCTCCTCACGCTCGCGAAGGCCTCCCGAAAGCGACTTTCGTGACCCCGATCACCTGCGATGTTGCAGAGCTGACCGATCAGGTGTTGGAGAAGTCGAAGGCGCTGGGGAACCGCGACTGGCAGCTGGAACACGTCGCGATGGTGCAGGCGGTGCTGGATCCGAGGCGAATCACCCAGGCGTGGCTCCAACTCGCCGCCAATGCCGTCAAATACTCCGACGAGGGAACCCGGATCGGCATCGGGTCCCGGGTGGAGGACGCGTCGGTGCTGCTGTGGGTGCGCGATCAGGGCATCGGCATGACACCGGAGGAAACCAAGACGGTGCGGCAACGGTTCGCCCGGACGGCGGCTGCGGCGCAGCGGGCATCGGGGTCAGGATTGGGACTGAGCATCGTCGACAGTATCGTGGAGGCCCATGGCGGGCACCTGGACATCGAATCCGTACCGAAGGGCGGATCAGTGTTCACGCTGCGGGTTCCGATGAACCCCGCGAGTCCCCACGCCTCGCCCATCGGGCCACTTCCGGAGGCGCATCCGAACCGAGGGGAATCACAGCAGTGAGCAGCATATTGATCATCGAGGACGAACCCAGGATCGCAGGATTCGTGGCCAAGGGGTTGAAGTCGGCGGGATTCACATCCGAGACCACAGCCTCCGGTGAGACGGGGGCCACGCTGGCGGTGCACGGCGACTTCGCGTTGATCATCCTGGACGTCGGCCTGCCGGACATCGACGGATTCGAGGTGCTGGAACGCATCCGCGGGCAGGGGCGTGGCGACGCCGGTGATCATGCTCACGGCCCGCTCGTCGGTGGCCGACCGGGTGGCAGGACTGGAGGTGGCGCCGACGATTACATGCCGAAAGCCCTTCTCCTTTGAGGAGCTGCTGGCGCGGATCCGGTTGCGGCTCAGGGCCGAACCCGAACCCGCTAGGACGTCCGCGAATCACCTGGAGCATCGCGGCCTGGTGCTGGACTACCGTACTCGTCGCGCCCAGGTCGACGGCCAATGGGTGGATCTGTCGGCCCGTGAGTTCACCCTCGCGGAGGTCTTCCTGCGTAACCCAGGCCAGGTGCTCAGCCGCGAGCAGCTCCTCAGCAACGTGTGGGGCTTCGATTTCGATCCCGGCTCGAACATCGTCGACGTCTACGTCTCCTACCTGCGCAACAAACTGGGCAAGCAACGCTTCGAAACAGTCCGGGGGATGGGCTACCGCCTGGTGTGAGGGGGCGTCGCCCACAGTCGACCGGTTTCGTCCTCTCCCACGTTGGTTGAGCCGGTCGTGTCGAAACCATCTCATCCCCACCGTTGGTTGAGCCGATCTGCGAACGTCAGCGAGCGGGTCGTGTCGAAACCTCGTGTGCGTGTCTGGGGACCCTAAAAGCAGGCGGAAATCGACGCGAAAAGCCGGTCGAAAACCTCGTGCGCGTGTCTGGGGAACTTGGGTGGGTTCTGGCTTTTTCGGGTGTGGGGTGGTTTCGACTCGGACTGCTCCTTCGTCGCGGTTCGGCTCAACCGGCTTTGTCCTCCCTGATGTTGGTTGAGCCGATCTGCGAGTGTCAGCGAGTGGGTCGTGTCGAGAACCATGTCGTTGGGTGTCCGGGGTGTTGGGGGTCGGGTTCTGGCTTTTTCGGGTGTGGGGTGGTTTCGACTCGGACTGCTCCTTCGTCGCGGTTCGGCTCAACCGGCTTTGTCCTCCTGAAGCTGGTTGAGCTGGCCTGCGAGTGTCAGCGAGTGGGTCGCGTCGAAACCTCTTGTGCATGTCTGAGGGAACTTGGGTGGGTTTTGGTTTTTCGGGTGTGGGGTGGTTTCGACTCGGACTGCTCCTTCCTCGCTGTCCCGGCTCGACCGGCTTTGTCCTTCTCGAGTTGGTTGAGCTGGCCTGCTCGCTCTGCGAGCGGGTCGTGTCGAAACCACGGAGACCGCAGTCCAAACCTGCGAAGAAGTTATCGAACGGTTATCGAAACATAGCTTCTATGTGGGGTGAGGTGCGATATAATCGTATGTATGTTCGAGGTGGTTCCCGGGTGTGTGTCGGAGGCTTTTTGCCGCGCTTGATGAGGCGAATCGCCATGCCCGCGCCGCCGAGGTCGCCGCGGTGGTGGCCGTGGCGAAGGCCGCCGAACTCTACGAGGTTGATCAGGAAGCGGTGTTCGAGGGCATGGAGCGCGTGATCTTTCCCGGTCACGCAGGCACCCCCGGGTGGGGGAGTTCCTCGCCGCCGAGATTGCCGGGATCCTCGGGATCTCCACCGGTCTCGAGCGTTGCAGAGGATCGCCGACGTGTTGGATGTGCGCTTCAGGTTCCCGCGGCTGTGGGAGGCCTTCCTGGGTGGGGAGCTGCGGTGGTGGCAGGGTGGTTGACGTCACCAACCGGGCCGCCGTGCTGGGCGTGAGGGGCGGTGGAGTGGCTGGATCGGCAGCTCGCCTGGGCGATGAAGGTCTGGTCGTGGCAGCGGATCCTCAAGCACATTGATCGGTGGATCGTGGAGGCCGATCCGCGGTCGCCGCGGAGCGGGCCGAGGCGGAGCGCCGCCGCCGGGACGTGGAGGTCTCTGGGATCACCGATGGGCACTGCACGATCTGGGGGATCGTGGACGCCGCCGACGGCGTCGCGTTCGATCACGCCCTCACTGCCGTCGCCCGGACCCTGCCCGCGGAGGAGGGTGACCTGCGGCAGCGGCGCGCCGCCGCGGTTGGTGTTCTGGCCCGGCGGCTGAGCGGCCAGGACGCGCTGCCCGCGGCCACCGTGGTGGTGCACGTGAACGCCACCGATCCCGCCCTCGGGCTCGTGGAGCCGACGGAGGAGGTCGGCGGGATCGCGGGTTCGAGTCCTGTCGCATCAGGGTGCCGCCGTGGTGGAGCGCTGGGGTGCTCTCCTGACCGCGCGGCTTCCCCTGAGTTCCTGGCCGGTTCGCGGGTGACGGTCCGGCCCGTCGTGGATCCCTGGGCCATCAGCCCCGGACCCCGCACCGTCCTTCCGTGTCGCTGCGCACGGCGGTCGAAATCCCTCATGCCGCACGACGTGTTTTCCCTACGGGGTGACGCCGTCACGGAGCTGCGACCTGGACCACACCATCCCCCTACGTCGACGACGGCGGTCCGGGCCAGACCAGGTGGGGAAACCTCGGGCCGTTGTCGAGATTCACGCACCGGGTGAAAACCCACGGCGGCTGGCACCTGACCCAACCCGAACCGGGCGTCTTCCACTGGATCTCCCCGACCGGATACCAGTACCTGGTCACCGCGCAGGGAACCATCCGCATCGCCTCCCGCCGCCCCGGCCCTGGGATCCCTGAACCCCCGCCCGACTGGTGGGAGGGAACCGCCCCCGCCCGAGGCGGAGCGGTCGCTGGAAACCGAGGCCTGGGCCGCCGCGGCATGGGTCCTCGCCACCTGACCGGCGCCCCGGGCTGCCCTGCGTGAAGCCGGTTGAGCCGAGAGGCGGGCGAAAGCCCGTCAGGCTATTCTTTCCGGTCCGGGAGATCGAGGTCGCGCCATTCCTCGAAGTCATCCAGCGCGCTTGTATCGCCGGTCCGTAGCGCCTCGGCGACCGCCCGGGCGAGCCCGTACCGGGGGTCTTCCTCCCGTCTGAGGCGTTCCAGGTTTCCCTCAAACGACCAGTCGCCGGTCGTGACCCCGTCGGCCAAGAGGGCCTTGAGTGCCCGCCCCGACGTGATCCGGTGCCGCGGGGAGTGCATGAATAAGTAGAAGTAACACTCCGCACACAGCGCTTCTTCACCCTGCTCGGCAAGTTTCAACGCGCGCTCCGCAAACTTCGCCCCCTCCTCATCCCGACCCGTCACGAACAGAAGCTGAGAATAATTCCCGAAGTAGATGGCGTTGTTGGGGTCGATGGTGAGGGCTTGTTTGTAGAGTTCCTCGGCGCGGTCGTGGTTGTGGCGAATGTCTGTGAGGAGGTTGGCGTAGTTGCCGAGGGTGTTGGCGTTGTTGGGGTCGATGGTGAGGGCTTGTTTGTAGAGTTCCTCGGCTCGGTCGTGGTTGTGTGAATGTCTGTGAGGAGGTTGGCGTAATTGCAGAGGATTCTGGTGTTTTTGGGGTCGATGGTGAGGGGCTTGTGTGTAGAGTTCCTCGGCTTGGTCGTGGTTGTGACGAATGTGTGCGATGAGGGTTGGCGTAGTTGCAGAGGTTGGTGGCGTTGTTGGGGTCGATGGTGAGGGCTTGTGTGTAGAGTTCCTCGGCGCGGTCGTGGTTGTGGCGAATGTTTTTGAGGAAGATGGCGTAGTTGCCTAGAATTTTTGGCGTTGTTGGGGTCGATGGTGAGGGCTTGTTTGTAGAGTTTCTCGGCTTGGTCGTGGTTGTGATGAATGTTTTTGAGGAAGATGGCGTAGTTGCAGAGGTTGTTGGCGTTGTTGGGGTCGGTTTCGATGGCTTGTTTGTAGAGTTTCTCAGCGCGGTCGTGGTTGTAGCGAATGTTTTTGAGGAAGATGGCGTAGTTGCCTAGAATTTTTGGCGTTGTTGGGGTCGATAGCGATGGACTTGTTTATAGAGTTTCTCAGCGCGGTCGTGGTTGTGATGAATGTCTGTGAGGAAGATGGCGTAGTTGCCGAGGTTGTTGGCATTGGTGGGATTTGCAGAAGAGTTTTTGTAGCAGGTATTCCGCTTCCTGCACGAGGCTTTCCGTCACCGTATCCCCTGTCAGCAGGTTCTTGGAATGCAGCTCGAACACCAGCGTCACGGCTTGGACTGCTGTGTGCGGGCAGGTGGCCATGGTTCTCAGCGTGGTCTTGGTCAGGGGGCCAGTCAGCTTCTTCCGCCAAGAGGTCCAGGGCTTCCCAGGAATCCTTGCCAGTTTGTAGCACTAGTGGCGCATCGGTGGTTTTGCCGATCACCCAGGACCACTCTGACTCCCAGTCGGGATCCTCCCAGAGATCGTCATCGTAGGGCTTTCGCCAGCGTGAGGGAGGGCCTCTTTGCTCGCGGACCCCAGGCCGACGCGGCTCCAGTCCACCGCGGCCTTCACCAGGCCGGCCCGCCCCTGGTGGCTGTCGAGTGCCGACGTGAACCGTCGGCGTATGTCCCTCGGCCCTGCCGAGCACGCGACCGAGCCCGAGCTGCTCAATGGATGCCAGATGCTTGGCGTAGCTCGTGTTTCTCACCGCCTCCAGCTCAGTGTTGGACAACTTGGCTTCGAGGGGAAGCGGACGGAAACTGTTGACGATCTCCCAGCCGGGGAACTTGCTGTCCAGCTCTGCGCGCCATCTGGTGTAGTTCATGCGGGTCGTGGTGGCCACCACGGTGCAGGAATCATCGGTCCACGTGTTCAGGACCCCGAGCGTGAACTCCTCTTTACCCAGGAAACGTTCCAGTTCGTCGAGAAAAATGATGGTGTTGCGAATGGGTCTATGCCAGTTTTCCAGCAGCTTCTCCACGTCATTATCGCTCTTGGGAAACAGGACGCGGGCGTCGGGCCATTCCCTGCGGAGCACCTCAACCACGAGGCGGGTCTTGCCCGCCATCGATGGGCCCTCCACCAGGACAGGGGTGCGGTCTTTCAAAAAGAGCATGAAGCTCGTCGTGTGCATCGCGGCGAACGTATTCTTTGATACTCCTGTCAGACCTGTGAATGCGCAGCGAGTCCAGGTCTGCCTTGCCGATCGGGCCGGAATCCCCGGACACCTCGGCGATCCATTTATTGTGCGCCCGTGTCGAGATCCAGTCCCTGACCTGCGGCGTGAAATCCGCGACAACGCCCACAAAGGCCCCCAGAAGTGGACCGAGCACTCCACACCCCGCCGAGGGCACTGAGATGGGGGATTACGGCACCCACGATGGCTCCGGCGAGTGGTAGAACCAGCCACCACACCGACGTGCCAGGATCAGATGATCGCGTGGACCGTTTCGACATCCTTGGCTCCTCCCGGCGCTGCCCTGACAACAGGATAGTGGGGCCGGTGAGACGTGGAGCCTGTCTGCGACCACGTGGGTCTCTGGGGCAGGGGCCGGCGAACCGGGCTCAGCGATCAGTCGTCGTCGCGGTCGTTGTCGTCGCTGTCCTTCTTGGTCGTCCTCGTCGTGCTCTTCTTGTCGTCATCATCATCGTCGTCGTCGCTGACCTTCTTCGGGGTGCAGGTGCCACCGTGGTGGTCCTCGCGCGACTCGTGGTGGACGGAGCGCTCGTGGCCCGGGTCGTGGTCCGGGGTGTGGAGCCGGTCCTGTCCGGCGGCGTCGTGACCGCGGTGGTCTCCGTCGCGGCGGGGACCGTCGGTTCGGACGAGGGGCTCTCCACGGGTGCCGGGGGCCTCGCTGGGGGAAGGCTCCGGCGAGGGCTGTCGTCGCGGGGAGACGACAGTTGCCGGTGAGGTGCTCTCGGGCTCCGTCGGGTGCGCGAGCTGGAAACAACAACCCGCCGTCAGCAGTCCCGCAGCGCCTATGCCCACCAGCGTGAGGGTGAGGCGGTCTCGCTCCGACTTCATCATGCTTCTCCTTCCGAATGATTCAAGTGAACCCCATGCGGATGAGGAATGGCGCAGATCTTCGTGAGGAAGTTCTCATGAAAACGTCCCGCCGGTTGTTGGTACAAAGTTCCACGACCCGCGGTGGCGTTTCGCCGGAACCCGACTTTCCCGGGCGATCCCGGCTGCTGCAGGGTGGCGCATCCCGCGCCGGAGGGTTATTGTGTATGCAAAGCTGCCGGCGGCTCCGGTCGTCGGGCCAGCGGACTGGACGGACCCGAACGCGGTGCAGTCGGCACTGCTGCCGGTGGGGACGACGCAATCCGCCGGACCAGCCCTGAATGCCCCAGAAACCAGGGAGAGATACATGACCACAATCACCCACTGGATCGACGGCGCCCCCCTACGAGGGTCAGCCTTCCCACATGATTCCCGTCGAGAACCCCGCCACCGGCAAAGGTCGTCGGTGAGCTGATGTCAGCCAGCCCAGCCGACCTCGACCACGCCGTCGCCAGCGCCAAGGCGGCCCAGAAGAAATGGGCCAAGGTTTCCCTCGCCAAGCGCACCGCCATCATGTTCAAGATGCGCGAGCTGGTGCTCGCCCACCAGGACGAGCTGGCCAAGGCGATCGTCGAGGGCACGGCAAGGACTACTCCGACGCCATCGGCGAGATCCAGCGCGGACGCGAAACCCTCGACTTCGCCTGCGGCATCAGCGTCGCACTGAAGGGCGAATACTCCTTCGACATCTCCACCGGCGTCGACATCCACACCATCCGCCAGCCCGTCGGCGTGGTCGCGAGCATCTGCCCCTTCAACTTCCCCGTCATGGTGCCGATGTGGATGCACCCCCATCGCCGTGGCCACCGGCAACGCCTTCATCCTGAAGCCCGCCTCCCCGACGCCCACCGCATCGCTGATCATCGCCCGCCTCTACAAGGAGGCCGGCCTGCCCGACGGCGTGTTCAACGTCCTCGCAGGTGATCGCAACCTGGTCTCCAACATCCTCACCCACCCCGGGATCGACGCCATCTCCTTCGTCGGCTCCACCCCGGTGGCGCACGTCATTCAGGACACGGGCGTCGCCCACGGCAAGCGCGTCCATGCCCTCGGCGGCGCGAACAACCACGCCATCGTCCTGCCCGACGCGGACCTCGAATTCGCCGCCCAGCACATCGCCGCCGCCGCCTTCGGTGCGGCAGGTGAACGCTGCATAGGCGCTGCCGTCGTGGTGGCCGTCGGTGGTGTTGCCGACAAGCTCGCCGAACTGGTCGCCGCCAATGGCGCGACGAAGATCAAGGTCGGTTTCGGTCTCGATGAGGGGCGTCCAGATGGGTCCGGTCATCACCGCCAAGGCCCGCGACCGCATCGTCGGTCTCATCGACGACGCCGAGAAGCGTGGCGCGAAGGTGGCGCTCGACGGTCGTGGCCTGAAGGTCGAGGGGCTACGAGGGCGGCTTCTGGCTCGGCCCACCGTCCTCACTCACGTCCCGCTCGACGCCCCGCCTACAAGGAAGAGATCTTCGGCCCGGTGCGCTGCATCGTCGACGCCAAGAACTACGCGGAGGCCATCGAGATCGTCAATGCCAGCGAGTTCGGCAACGGTGCGGCGATCTTCACCAACGACGGCGGCTACGCCCGGCGTTTCCAGCTGGACGTCGAGGCCGGCATGGTGGGCGTCAACGTGCCCATCCCACCCCGGTTGCCTACTACTCGTTCGGTGGATGGAAGGAATCGCTGCTGGGCGACACCCATCCACGGCCCCGGTGTGCGCTTCTACACCCGCGCCAAGGCCATCACCACCCGGTGGCCCTCGGAGTCCGGTGCGTACGCCGCGACGATGAGCTTCCAGCGCGGTGACCGCTCCGGCCTGAACAGCAGCGCGGGGCCCCGACGACCAGACAGGGTCGCAGGGGCCCCGCGTCGATCTGCGCGCAACCACTCGGTCGTGGCCTGAATGGTGAGGCCCGCGAAGTGTCGTGATTTGCAGGTAGGGCTCCACGCGGCGGCGCTACTGTTGTGGGGTCACCTCGTTCCGGAAAACCCACCCTGGAGAACCATGCAGGACAGCTCTCGTTTGATCGACGATCCACGGTGGCACTTCGGTGCCGGAGCGGAAGGCCAGCCTCGTTCCTACAACCAATGGATCGCCGACTGCTGCGACGCCAACGGTGACAGCATCTGGCCCTACGAGGGCGATGGCGCGGTGCAAGACGGCATGGATCCCGCAACTGTCGAGACGTTCTGGGGGATCGGGGAGTACCTGGAGAAATACGGACCCAGGATGGACCGCGTCAGGGGACCGTACGGGGCATATCTCTTCGGGGTCGACGCCCCGCGCCCCTGTCGTCTTTGCAGAACGTTCCCTCGAACCAGCAGCAGCCAAGCTGCCCTACCGCCGGTATCGAATGACCGGTCAGGAACTGCCGCCTGAGTGGCGAATCGAGACCGGGCGGGTGGTTCCCGCCGTCGGAGGTCGTGGCGGGGGACGTCAGGTGCTGTTCCGCGACGCCGGAAAAGGTCTGCTCAGCGTCGAGGAACTGCTGGAAACAGAGTCTCCTGGAGGAGGTGCGGGAACGTGCCTGAATGCGTGGAGCAGCTGAGGGTGCGCCCTGAACGATGTGGGTGTGCCGGTACATGACCGTGAGGATGGTCTGCTCATCGGGGGCGAAAGAAACGCCCGTACCGTCATGTTCTGGGAGGACGACGGAGCGTGGCAGTCGGTCATCTGGATCGAGTAGACCAGGAGCGCGTCGCCGTCCTGACCGCTGCGGATCGTGACGTGGCACTGCGGTGGCTGATCTGCCGCGTCGCCAACCAGTACCGCCGTGCGCAGGGATGGTCGTGGCTGCTTCCGTTGCGGGCGGCACCGGCACTCGCATGGGGGTGGGGTGTTGAGCCGGTTCCGGAATCATCAACCTCGGAGAGCGCGGACATTCGGGTGTGGGCACGACCGGTCCGTCTGGAAGAGGAACCAGTTGATGTGCGAATGCTCACCACTCTTCCGACCGCCGCAGAGGTTGCGGTCCTGTCCCATCTGATGGACCTGAGCCCTCGACCAGATCCTGGATGCCTACCTCGACCCGAACGGCGGCGTCCTGGAGCATCTGGCGGAGACGAGCGACCCGCTGGTGGGCACGGAAGAGGCTTTTCAACGCATGGCAGCCGCCCGTGAACTCCGGATAGTTCCCGACGAGGACGGTTTTCACGCCACGGAGACCGGATGGGTCTCCCACCTCTGGATCGAGGACGGCTGTTGGTGCTTCGGCACACCGAACGCGGCGAGCAACGCAGTGCCGAAATCACCAGTCCTGAGTTGGGTGTGGTGCTGCGATGGATGGCTTTCCGATGGCTGAACGATGTGCGATCTGCTAGGGGCTGGCCGCAGATCATGACCGGATACTGGGAGGCGGCGACGGCGCCCGACTGGAGTCAGCAACAGCTGGAAATCGCAGGATCCTGACAGGGATCACGGGGTCCAGAACCGAGACTGATCGTGCGCGGAAACCGGCCTCACGCTCTGGACGTGCTGTCACATCTGATGAATCTGAGACTGGATCAGGTGGTCGATTCCTTTCTGTCCGAGGACGGCGGGTTGCTGTGCGAGGTCGTCGACGGAATCCGGCGTCTACACCAGCTGCTCTGGAATACGTCGCACAGTGCGGCGACCGTCTCGACCAAGTGGGCGACCCGCGTGGCAGCTACTTCTGTGCGGTGCCCGGCCCGGCACCTTACGCCTTTGAACAACGTTCTCTTCCACCCAATGTGGTGAAGGAACCCTACTACCGGTATCGGCTGCTGGACCTGCCTCCCGAGGGTGAACGTGGTGACCAGCATCATTCCCCCTGATTCTCAGTCAGCAGGCGGCGCCCGTCAGGGTGATCTTCCACATCGGTGAAATTCTCTTGACAGCCGAGAATGCATTGACCTGCGCATTCTGGAAGGAGACGCCTGATGTCCATCATGTACGAATTGGTCGCCTACGCGTCGGAATTCGGAGCTCAGAGTGACAGAAACCCTTGGCGGGCATTCCATGACGTGGAATGGCGGATTCTATTCACACCACCTGTGGCGCGCGGATGATAAATGGCTCTACGGGTATGGCGAGCGAGGGCGACGATCGCATTCCGACCATGTGGAGCACACGCTGATCAGATCGTGTACAAGTGGGCGGCCAGCCGGATCGCACTCGACGCCCGAAGCGCGGGAGCTGCCTCAGATCATTCTGCCCTCAGCGAGTCGAAACCCTGGGGGTCGGGTGGGGACTCGTTCAGCAGACCCTACTGACGGGAAGCCTACGAGTTTGGAGGACGGACAGATCCCCATGTCGCTGAGAACGACTTTCCCCGGTGCCGGAGCCTCATCGAGTTCTCACATCTGATTCGCCTGCCCTATGACGAAGTACTGGCTTCCTACCGTGCCCCGACGGAAGTCCGCGACTCGGATCATTCCTGGCATGGTGATGCCGGGCTCACAACGTTTCAGGAACTTTCTTCTCGAGCCGAGGGTGGTCGTGCAGGGTGTCCGCCGTCTTCGGCCAGGAGACTGTTGATTTAGAGCAAGGACGGCTGCGATGCGCGCGCTGCTGACCGTGGTTCGATTTCTGAGTGTTGTATTTCCTCATTGCTCTCGTGGAATACCGAGCTCGGGAATGTGAAGCTTCTTGTCGCACGATGTCGTTTTCTTTTCGATGCTGTTGTCGGGGTAGCGCCACGCTTTTGTATGTTGAGTAGATCGGGTGATTCCAAGCCGCCGATGTCCCGCAGGCGCATGATGCTCGCCGGACCGTGTTCCAAATGTCCTGGCTCATTGCTGGCCAAGGAAGTCTTCGCTGCCATGTCGTCCCATCCTCGGACGGAGTGAAACCAGAGCTGATCAAGTCATCGCGTTGCTGGGGCGTGAAGGTTATCTTGTCGTCTAGGACATTCTCTCCGCAAATCTCGGCAACGATGTCCGTATTCCCTCCATACAGGGCATTGATTCCGGCGAATTGCGCGAAGGGGACGCCAGTTTTTCCTTGCTCATTCGATGCGCCAACGATCAAGATCGTCGAGCGGTGAAATTGGTTATGGTGGAGAAAAGATTTACTTCAAAGTCTTGCCAAATCATGAAGCCTCATTGAGTGTCGCTCGTGGGTGATGAGGCTGGTTCTCTAGTAGAACATTGCTCCTTGGGGCGTGAGGAACTTCGCATGGATTTTCTCCTCGCTTCTGGTAACCTCCGCGATGCAGGCCTGCGGGACAGTCCAAGCCGCCACAGGGTTTCTTCCCTGCGCGGTCCGTACGGGCGCTCCCCAAGCCCCCGAGGCGGCTGCGAAATAGCTGCTGAAAAAATCGTTCAGGCTGGCGAGTAGGTCTACCCCTCAAAGTGGGTTTGGCCAGAATAAAGGAGATTGTGTGGACGTCCCCTGCTGTATCGTCGATGACCACTACCTTTCGCGTCCCGGCGGTGAAGTCGGCCATGTAGCTGTACTGATACCCGGTGAAATGCCATCCTAGCTCTGGGGTAAGTTCGGTGAAGGCGTCAAGAGTCATCGGCCATGCCAACCGGGCAAGCCGATCCATCCATGCCGTAAAATCTTCTGTCGCGAATCCAGTCACAAACGCCTCGAATTCTTCTAATCTCGTTCAATGGAGATCTTTAGCTTCTCTGGATCCATCTAAGTCCAGTGTCATTTTCATTGTACCACCAAGATCAAACGAGGGTCACCCGCACTGATCCAGTTGGTGCGGGCATTGACCATTTCGTGACGATTTCTACCCTGCCTTCCAGCAAGATTTTTGAAGAACTGATCGTGCTTTCCAGAAGCTCTTGCCTGCTCCAAAGCATCTATGAGACGTGAGTCTTGGTTTTTCAGTTAGTAGATCTATTAAGTATTCAGGAGACCCTTGTTCAGCTCAGTGTTCCATCGGCTATTTTGCGATCGCTCAATTGTGGGTTATCTCCCCTTTGTTCTCTGGGATTACCATGTGTGATCCCCTTCTATTGCTGCCGCATCCAGCTCTCCTCTGCCTGGCCCCAGAGTGTTGTAGGGGCGATCTGAGGGCTACGCCGAGGATGGTGTCTCGGCCCAAATCCTCGTTCCGGTGGTAGCTGGCCCGATCCCTGCCCATTCTGAGGGTATTTTGCAGTTTGGTGGGGCAGCATCTGCATCTAGTAGGGCCCTTCTCAAGCTAGCCGCCTCGGCAGTGGAAGCCGAGTCTAGAGCTATCTAGCTTTTTGAGCAGCTCTTCCGCGGCGCTTCTGTAGTCCTTTCCTTCAATACCAAATTTCTTGGCCTTCTCCAGTGCTTCGTCACCGATGGCGAGCGTATTGCCGTTTTTCAGTTCGCTGCGCATCCCAGATTTCATTATCATGTGCGATTTTATCGTGGAAATCTGAATTTAGGGTCCACATTCATAGGTTTCTGTAGTCAGCTTATTCGCGTGGTGATCAATTTCTTTGGCTGCGCTGCATATGGGTCACTGTGGAAATGTCTGCTGTCTATCTCCTGTAGTCCCGCCACTTTTTGTTTCTAAAAGGTTCCATCAGGTCGCTGTAATAGTGCTTAAAGGCCATCTCCCTGTCATCCAGAGGTTTTCCATCCTCCCCATATATGGGCTTGCCATTTTGTCAGTCGAAGCATCATCGCCATGGTGCCTGGCGTCCGAATGATCATCGTCTCCGTGGTCGTGTCCGTTGCCGTCGTCGTCCCCGTGGTTGTGGTCGTCTCCGTGGTCGTGTCCGGTGCCGTCGTCTCCGCCGCCACCGCCTCTGTTGTTGCCGTCGTCTCCGCCGCCGCCTCCGCGGCCGCCACCGCCGCTGTCTGTGGGGGGAGGTTCTTCGGCGCGGCGGGGTTCTACTGTGACGCGTTCGCTTGAATCTGTGTGTGGGGTTTCGGCGGCCCGTTTCGGGTGCTGGGTTTTTCGCTCGTGTGGCTCGTGATGTCTGCAGAAATGGGCCCGGTGTGGGTGTGGCGGGTTTCAGGGGTGGGTGGTGGGTGTGTCAGTTTTGTGGAGGTTTTTGAAGAGGGGTGTCGATTTTTGTTTTTGAGGGGTGTGGAAGAGGGTTTTGAGGTCGGTGAGTTTCTTGACGAGGTTGCGGGCGCTGGTGACGAGGTTTTTGACGTTGCGGCCGACTTGGCCGATGAGGGATGCGATGCGGGTGGCGATTTGTTCGGCGACGATGGGCCAGAGCTGAGGCCGAAGAAGGTGGCGATGAGGTTCTGCGGCGTAGGAGAGGATGGAGCCGACGACTTCGCTGATGGCGTCGCGGACGAAGTCGTGGACGAGGTGGACGATGAAAGCGGGTGATGTCGAGGGCGGTGCCGATGGCGCCGGCGAGTGCAGCTGCGTTGATGACGCGGTGTGATGTCGCTGGCTGCGCCTTGGTAGAGCGGTGATGGTGCGGCCGTTCATGTCACGGCTAGGGTCGGTGGTGACGTAGGAGGCCATGGCCTCGGCGGTGGCCTGGGTGTTGTTGGACGTTTTTCCAGGTGGCGGCGTGGGCTGTGACTTGGTCGGCGTCGCCGGTGAGTTGTTCGAGCCAGGTGTTGAAGGGTTGGACGTGGTCGAGGACCCAGCCTGGGCCCATGGCGATGAGGGGTGCCGATGAGGGTCGGATGCGGCGGCGGCGGCGTCGAGGCTCCGCCGACTAGGGCGAGACCGCCTGCTACCCAGTCTTTGTTGTTGATGGCTTGGACGAGGGGCTTCGCCGTCTTCGAGGAGGAAGGTTCCTGCTAGGGGTGTGGTGGTGTCTTTGCGTTGGGCGACCAGGGGTTTGTTTCTGGCATTCGTGTTCACCCGCCCATTCGGGCTGCCAGGTGTGCGCTGTAGCCGCGACCTGTACTGCTTGGGTGGATGGTGTGGCGGTGGTGGGGGAGCCGTGGGTGGTGTGGGTGGGGATGTCGGTGTTGCCGGAAATTGTGTGTGGTGCTGGTTTTCGGAGGTTTCGAAGTCTGCTGCGACTTCCTGGATTTGGGTGGCCAGTCTTTCTACCGTGTTTCCGGAAGAGGAGATCGCTAATTTGGCTATTTCTTCGACTAGGAGTAATGGTGGTGTGATTAAGGGGCCGATCATCATTCCCAGGCAGCCGTCGGTGATGCTTGCTTGTCCGGCCGCGTCGAGGGCTTGTGCTACCGCGTCACTGACCTGCCCTAAGTGGCTGGCGTGGGAACGTAAACCCTCGGGAGAAACCTGAAGCCCATCCACCACACACCCTCCTAACGCACAACAGCCAATAGCACCTTCTACACTGCGCACCCCCGGAGCTGGAGGTGTTCAGCGCGATGCATACAGTTCTGTATCCTACAGGGGGAAGCGTCGCTGTGTGCCTCTGTCCAGAAGAAGCGCGAAGGGAAGAACCTACCGGCGTGGTTTCCTGCGCGGTGCATCCTGCGAACGCAGACGGGGAAATAACCGGGGCTGCGAGGGTCCCCAGGCAGCCGATTCCGGCGATGATTCCCAGAACCATCGTGCGCATCGGTCTTTGATCCTTCTGCAGGAGGAGGTGTCATGGTGGGCGGCTCCTGCGTCGCTGAGGTTGAGAAACCTGTGGATTCGGAGGGCCGGGCATGGCTCCATCGTTGGTGAAGGTGAGGGGCGTCGTACGGCGCAACCAGACCCCAGCCGATTGTGTTGTCACGCATGGGCGATGTGGGCCGCAGGGCAGTGGCCAGGATCCGATGCTTCCAATCCGCCGGGGAATCTCGTCGGGATGGGCTGCAGCCACCAGCGCGGCGACCCACCCCATACCCGGTGGCGTATGAGGGTGGATGGCTTGTCCCGGAGAACACGCAGTCCCCGGCACCCGCGAAGGTCGTGAGCACGTTCATGCGGTGCTGCCACATCGATATATGGACCGCGTGGATCACGGCGTCCGACGGGAGCTCGGTGGTATCGACTCCTGTCACCGCCAACGCATCGGAGTAGGCCGCCGGGTATTGCGGCACATTGTGTTGCTTCGCGGGTTCTGGGGATCCACGTTGCCAGCCGATGCGACCACGAGGGGCGCCTCGACTGGCCGCATACTCCGTGGCGTTCTTCAGCGACGGATTGCTCGAGTGGAGGAGGACAGGGCCGACGATCACCTTCGCACCGTTGTCGGCGGCCACTGGATTCCCGCGGCGGTGTGGGTGGGCTCCGGTCCACGGGTCTGCTCTCGGCCTCCGCCTTGTCGTTCGTCTTCGTGAGTACCCGAACCGGCGGGATCTGGGTTCCAGTGCCACGCAATCAGTCCGGAACCCTCGACCTCCCGGGCGCCGATCTGACCCGCAATCGCGGTTCCATGTGGGTCTATGGCAGTGCTTCCGTCCCGCCGTCCATCATGTCGTAGCCCTGCGGGAAGCACGTTCTTGTTCTTGAAGTGGACGTTGTTGCCATCCACGCCGGCGTCGACCACCGCCACGATCACCTTGTTGCCGCGTGAAATCTTCCGCATCCTCGATGCCGAGCTGATCGAGCGCCGGTGGGCGCGCTGAGGGTATCAGGGGTTGGTTTGTCGACCGTGCACTGGGCGGGTGCGGGCGTGGTGCTGTTCTCCTCGACGACCTTCGCAGGCACCCAGAGCGTGGTCTGCCCGTGCGGGACCGCCGACATCGCCGCCATCACCAGGCCGCAGACCCCGCTGGCTGAGGGCCGGGCGGTTGTGTCCCGCCAATGACGGAACGCGGTACCAGTTCGTCATTGTTCCTTCACCCGTGTCCCAGACTTTCCCGGGATTCAATGCCTCTCCCTCGGGAATCAGCGCCGCCCACGGGGCAGGGATTTCGTACGCAATGCTCGCGTCGTACTCCAGGCGCTTCAGGGTGTCATCAGCTGGGGAACCGATGCCGTGGAGGTTCCCAGATCGGATACCGAGACCACGCCGAGACCTTGCCGCCGGACGTGGTGCGGATCAGTGCACCCGACCCGCCCGAACCGGAGGTGGCCGTTGGTGGATTCAATGAGTTGGTGGGGGTCCCGCCGTTGCTCCCTGCTGTTTCGGGGAGGGCCTCAGCGAGGTCCTGGCTGGTCATCGAGTAGAGCACAGACGTCGAGGAGTTGTCGGATTTCTTCTGTGAGCTGGGCGCACGGCAGGGAACCTGACCGGCATGGTGTCGTCGATGCTCTTCGGCCAGTCGGCTGGGGAAATGTTGGCTGCGTCGATGCTGACGATGTCGATCTTCGAGATGTCATCGAGTGTGGCGTTGAGCGGAGTTCCCGTCCTGTAGAGCTTGTCGGCGAGGTTCGTCAGCTGCGTGGCCTTCTTGTCGCCGATGACGACGTACCGTCTGGTGGAGTCGCCGCTCTTGACCTCGATGACGCTTCCGATGGTTGCCGTGCTCAGCGACGGGGGCATCCGTTGACAGGCCGACCGTTGCCCTCGAGTTGAGGAAGTTCAGGGTCCGAGCCCGGTTCGAAGAGGAGAGCCACTGCGAGATTGACCGTGACCGGGGCGACGGGTCAGGCCCAGGGCGTACAGCGGGTTGGGGGTCTGTCCGCTTCCGCTGGGGATCTTGTGTCTGAGGCCGTTGGAGATCAGGAACACATCGCCATCCTGGGACTCAGCCAGGGCGCTGCCTCGAGGCAGTTCGCGCCGCTGGAAGCTGGGCCACCCACGTGTGTGGCTTCCGGAAATGTCGCAGGAAAACCATTGGTCCGAGTGAAGCTGATCGGCCCTTGGGCACATCGTCCAGGATGCCGGTGATGCCGATCTGGGAGCCGCGCGGATGCCGTCGATGGTGGAGGCGGGCACCTCGCTGGTCTTGTACTGCCGGCTTCCGACAACAGACGAGCGGGTGATGTTGGTGACCGGACGCAGAACGCCGTGGATCGTGTAGTACCTCGCCCGGTGCCGCTTGACGACGATGAGGGTGGAATCCTGCCAGTCCTGGGGAGGGTGGGAGCAGAAGCGGCTCGTGACGACCCCGACGGCATGATCGCGACGACGATACCGCCCACGATCAGGGGATGAAGGGCGATTTGGACTCAGCTCACGCCCGCCCGGTATCCTGACGTGAACGCCGTGATCAGGCGGCGGCGGTTGTAGCGTTGGGCTTCGGGATCTCCTTGTTCGACGGCATCAGAGAACTCCCCAGACCAAAGCGGTCAGCGGCAGGATCGCCAACAAAGCCAGGATTCCCTGCCGCATCCGCCAGCCAGGGTCAGCCAGGGACGCAACTTCTGTGACACCACATTGGTCGCCAGCAGCAGGGACCGCCGCCAGAATGATCATGCCGAGGATCCAGGGCAGGGCCGAGGGGATCACATTCGTGGTCGAGATGGCGGCGAAAATGGTCAAACATACCTGTGAGCACGCCGATGAGCACTTCCACTGGTGACCGTAGCGACCGGGTGGAGAGCATCAGCGCCACACCGATGCAGGCCAGCAGGGGTGACGGTGGTGGGTGAGGTGGTGAGCAGCAGGGGACAAAAATCACCATGGCCGCAGAACATCCGGCCTTCAAGGAGATGACCAGCACGCGTGCGCCACCGACGTGGGAGTACACCCTGTGACGGGTCGATCTTTTCGTCCTCTCCTTCCGTGTTGATGGTGACGGGCATCCGCGCCAGGGCCACCCAGGGCGCTGAGCGTGATCACGACCAGCAGAGCCATGACCGAGGCTAGCGCGCGCGGTCAGGACGCGGGTTCATGAGGGTACACCATGAGCCCGACGAGGCAGAAGGAAACGCCCGCCGACATGGGTGCTGTCATGGAGATGCTCAGCTCGGGGGAAGCACGAGAAGGGCCGTGGCACCCGTCAACAGGCCGGCCCCGGCCATCGCCAGGGAAGCGCGGACCAGTCCCCGGGGCGATCGCGAAGGCGGCGCAGGCGATCAGGATGGGTGGTGTGCCCCAGGGAGAGCGCCCGGGACGATCCGGCATCCGCGCCACAATCGCGGTTGCCAGGGTGGTCAGCAGTGCTCCGCTGATGCCGACCGCCGCCGTCAGGGATCGGTTCGTGGGTGCCGGTGACCAGGAGCAGGGCCGCGAGCAGCACCAGCGCGGCTGAGGCGTGCGCCGATAGCTGGACGGAATTGGCTTTCTTCCATGGCGTCGAGTTGTCGGCAACCGCTGTTCCGACGGCCTCGATCGGGTCGTCGTATCGCTGGTCCTGGGCGTTGCTGCCCATCGGTTCGATCGTGAGAACTGCGCCGGGACGCACCTCTTGATCGGGCAGCGTCCGCGACTGGTTGAGAGCGTGGCCATCGGATGTGCGAACCGTGAAACCCTTCGTGGCGGTTCCAGAATCCAGCGGTCCCAGAGCCTTGACCATGGCGGGGACCAGCTCAGCCAGGGCGACATTGGGTGGGACCGACATGTCGACGGTGCTGCCGCTCATGGCCGCAGTGAAACTGGCATGAGGGCGCCGGCGCTGGAGCTTCCGGTTGAAGGCATCAGGTTCCTCTGTCTGTTGGAGCTGGGGTTCGTCGTGTGGGTACTGTAACGAGGTCCGCGCTCAAGGTTACTTCCTCCAGGGGTGACGTCTGTATCCCGCTGGACTGTCTCGGGGAGCCTGACCCGGTCGTGCAGTAAAGTTTCTGTTGTCATCAACGGCGCGGCAGAAACTGTCGGTCGCACCGCACCCATCTCACTGGAGGATGTACATGTCAAGTAACTCCGTATGGCGCAGGTGCAGGCGCAATTCTTGCTGGTGCCGACGCCAGCGCGACGGCTCGCAACGAAGTGCAGTCGAGCATCAGCGCAGTCGACTCGTCCGCGCAGGCCGTGCGTGGTGGCTGGGAAAGCCCCGCCTCCAGGGCGATGCTTGAAACAGTTGCTCGCTGGCGGGAATCTGCCGAGGGAGTCAACAATGAGTTGAACAACTTCGAGGCCAACCTGCGCTCCACGCAGACCGATTACAACGCGGCTGAAGACGAGCACCAGTCGACCTTCCAGGGCATCGCGTCCCGCATGGGCTGATTTTTCGGAGCAAAGGAGACACATCAATGAGCGAAGACATCAAGGTATCTTTTTCCGCTATTCAGCAGCTTGCCACCGACGTCCAGAACGAGTCGAACAAGATTCAGACGTCCTTGGACACCCTGGATAGCGAGGTCAAGAAGCTGTACGGCAGCTGGGACGGCCAGGCCCAGCAGGCCTACCAGACTTCCAAGTCCAAGTGGGATCAGAAGATGGCCGATATGCACAGCATCCTTCAGGACCTGCACGCGAAGGTCGGGGAGGCTGGTGTTCAGTACCAGAACACCGAATCCAGGAACGCGAGCCGTTTCGAGGGCCTGACCGCTGAGAGATGGGGCAGGAGCGAGAGCTCCTGCCCCATCTTTATGCTGTCTCGCGCGACGTCTCCTGAGGACAGATTCGCGAGGAAGGGTTTCGTCCCGCTGGCCGTAGACGTATTCGTTTCAGGGAATCTTGAGGCTTATTCACAGACGGCGTGTCGGCCAGCAAAGCCCCTAGTCAGGGGCGCGACTTGAGGGAAGGCTGTGAATAAGGCTCCTTGTCTACGATCCGCTCATCAGGCGGGCGGTTTTTCTTCCGGGTACACGGTCGCCGTGACCGTCGCAGAATGGGGGGCCGACAAAGAGCCCCGGAGCGTGTGGCATTTCTCAGGAGTCCACGATTTTTCATCGTCCGTTCCCCCAGGATGAGGGTTGTGCCGAACGGAACCGGGGTGCGTTTGTTGCCCTCCAGCCGGGTCACGGCGTTTTTCCGCCGTGCGGATCATGACACCGTTGGTGGAGAAGGCATCCTCCACCCATGGGCCGGTGCTGGGTGACCCCGACGCGCATGTGGGTGCGTGAAAGCGAATGGGTGGGGTCGGGGACGGCGACCAGTCGTTCTTCCGCGGTGGCGTTGCTGGGTTCGCGACCGATCACCAGAATGGTGTCGATCTTTTTCCCGCTGACCCGAGGTCGACCAGCCACGCCACGGGTTCATCGTCGGCGGCGCTTGCCGGAGAGGCCGCGGAATGCTGAGGACTCCGGGCGTAGCGGGTCTGGGTGATGTCGGGGGCCTGGGCGGCGGCGCAGCGCGGACCCGACAACCGGTGTGCCTTGGGCAGTGACGTTGCCTCCTCAACCGTGGAGGGGGCGGCGGGCTCGGACGTGGCCGGTGTTGCCGGGCGACTCTGCGCAGCGTTGTGACGCGCCTCCGAGGCGTCGTCGTGGTTGGCAGCAGCCTTTCCGGGTGTCGACGACCACGGGCCCTGATCGCGGATATACCGTCCGGGCCGGCGGATCCGCCACCGAGCAGCCCCTGCGACGGGGCTGCCTGAGGTGTCGCGGTGCTGCGCCAGGCGGGCGGCTGAGGAGCGCTGGGTTGGCTCTGGGCGGCCTGTGGCGCCGGCTGGCCCCAGGGGTACAGGGCGGCGCGGTGGGGGGTGCCTGAGGGGAGGCTGGCCCCAAGAGTCAGGGGCGCTGCGGTGTTGTAGCCAGTGCCGATGGGCGGAATCGGCTGAGGAGCGCTTGGAAGATCCCAGGGTCCCTGCGTCTGCGGGTTCCCATCCAGGACGACTGCGCCGTAGTTGGTAGCGCAACGGGGTTCGCGGAGGGTGCGCTCTGCGGGAACGGGGATGCTGGATTGGCGAAGGGCGGGCCCGGGACGGCGGCATCGTGGGCGGGGGAAGGCCTGCGCAGTGGCAGAAATCTCCGTGCGGGGAGAAAGCGTTCTGGCTGTGTGTCTGGTCCGCCGGATGGCGGGTTTACGCAGATCTGCCGAGGCAGTGCCGCAGATGCGATCCATCCAGTCCTGACCGTCGCGACCCAGCAGGGATGCTGATCAGAGGACCCAACGCGGTGATGTGGAGCAGGGTCATCAGCATCGAGCGAGTCAGCTGACGCTTCAGGCCGGGAGCCCGGGACGTGCCCTCGGCGACAGCCGCGGTGCGGGTGAGCATAGCGCCGGGCGTGCGCCCTGTGCGGGCACGGAGCAGGCTGAACACCACCGCCATCTGGAGCACGACAATGCCGGTGATGACCAGAGGGGAACAGCAGCCAGACCAGGCTGGCAACGGCTGAGACACAGAGCACGTCCGTCAGGTAGGCGCCCGCGAGTTTCGCCCCGCTGGCAGGGCGAGAACCCTGGTGGGGAGCCGCGGATGTCGTGGCCGACGGGAGGTCGGGTCCGGGCGAGGAGAACCCGGTTTGGGGAAGGTACTGGGCTGGGTAGGTCTGGGTCATGATGTCATCTGTCGGACGAGATCGAACAGCCCGGCGGCGTAGACCGCTGCTGGTAGGAGGAGGAACACAGAAAACGTCTGTGTGATGTCGGCTATGCGCCCGATCAGCGCTGAGGACGGGCTTTGGCGAGCGCCGTGGCGGTGATGCTGAGCGTCGCTGCCATGATGGTCAGGACCAAGGTGGTGATCTGCGACCCCAGGGCCTGGGAGGTGCTGGGCGTGGTCAGTGCCGCGATGAGGATCAGCAGGGCACTGATCCGGGGCAGGATCCGTCCCAGCCTGTCGCGTCGGGCACGGGGCACCAGCGCCATGCTCAGGAACGCGGTGACCATCATGACGGTGCCGACGATTCCGGCCCATTGATCGGCACCCATCGTGCGTGAGGCCGGGGAAGGCGGTTATGCCGACGGCGCTGCAGCACACGATGAGCAACAGCTGATCCCGGGCCGTGGCCTCGCTGATCGTGCGGCGGATCCTGCCGGCGGTGATGGGGGAGGGCGGTGCGACCTGCGGAGCCCGCACGGTCGGGGCGGACGTGGTGACGGTGGGTAGGTCCAGCAACTGGGTCTCCGGGATACGGAACGCGAAACTTGGAATGGTCGAGACCGCGATCGCGGTCACTGCCATGACCAGGGGGGCGACCATGGTCATGGGAATGTCCCACATGATGACGAACGACGCCAGAAGACTGGCCGCTCCCACACGACTGCGAGGGTGGCGCTGAGCGCCGATTTGTCGATCAACCAGATACACAGTGCCGCCATCAGCGCCGTCCAGGTGGTCACCGCGACCGCCAGCTGTGAGAGGAAAACTGTGGACGGCGGCAGGGCAGCTGTCCCGCAGATACCGATCAGCGTCGTGGTGGCCAGGAGGCCCGGGGCGGTGTCGCGGAGCCGCCACCAGCGCAGTGAAGCGGCCACCGTCATTGCGCAGATCACGGCACCGTCACCCTCAGAGCCACTGGAACGGACCACCACCCGAGGGCGGGGCCGATCAGGCAGGCCGTCTCGATGCTCGCCATCAGGGTGAGGAACACGACGAGAACCAGGGTGGGACGCAGCCAGGGTGAGGCTGCGCGGGTGGCGACCTGTTTGGCAATGGTGGCGCTCTCGACGCTGCCGCTCAGTGTCAGCACGGCGCCGGACGGCAGATCGGGGCCGATGATTTGCTCCAGCCCCACCGGGGTGCCGCCGTCCAGGGTGGGCGAGGTTCATCGACGTCGGATCGATCTCCAACATGCGCATCAGGGAAGCCACCGTCGTTCCGACCGGGACAGCGACGTCACGCTTGGACATGCCGTGCAGGACCGTGGTCGACGCGAGAGGCGTGGACATGCGTTCCTCCATGGTGCTGGATCGGTGATCTGGGCGGCTCGGGCCGAAGTGTGACCCATCGTATGACGATAGTATGGGTGCCGGCTTCGACGGTACCTAGACCATACGACGTGATCAGACCACACGAGACGGGGAGTACTTTGGGAATGGCCCAGACCAAGCAGGGTGAAGCTAAGGCTCCTGATCTTCCCACCGGGCAGATCGACATCCAGGCGCCCCCCGATCAGCCCGAGGCGGCGGGCATGGGAAACGTTTTGATGACCGTCATTCCGATGATGGGTTCGATGGGCGTCATGGTGTTCATGGCGATGTCCCAGGGACAAAACACCAGGATGCTGCTCATGGGTGGCGGCATGATCGTCGCCATGCTGTCGATGGTGGGGTTCAACATCTATCGCCAGGTCTCCGGGCACCGGCAGAAGATCGACACCTGCGTCGCGAATACCTGACCTATCTGGGCGAGACCCGCACGACCGTGCGCATCGTCACCGCAAGCAACGCTGCTCACATCGGTTGGCATCTGCCCTCACCGGATGCGTTGGTGCTGATCGCAGGGAAGGCACCCGCCTGTAGGGAACGGGAGGCGGGCGACATGCAGTGGCCATACAGGTGCGGCTGGGCACCTCCTCGCAGTCGCTGGCGATGGAGCTCGTCGAGCCGGAAATCGCCCCCTCGCCAAGCCTGACGTGGTGTCATTCCGCGATGCGGCGGTTTATCGACTCGCACTCGATGGTGGACGAAAATGCCCTTCGGCGTCATGCTCGGCGACTTCAGCCACGTGGACGTCGCCGGTCCCGCCGATGCGACGCGCTCGCAGGTGCGGGCCATGCTCATGCACATGACGACCTTCGCTTCCCCGCAGGCCCTGCGCGTCGCGGTTGTGTGTTCGAGGGCGAGACCGGAAGCACTGGGGAGTGGGTCAAGTAGCGCCCACGCCCGCTCCACGCAGGTCAGCGATGCACTGGGGCCCGGCCCGCATGGTGGTCACCGGTCCCGCCGAGCTGGAGGAGATGCTCGGCGAGGGTACACGGATCGCGGCACGTTCAGGGGCGCGTTCAGAGGCGACGACGTGGCCGCATCTTTTCCTGATCCTCGACGGCATGGACCTTCCGGTCAACAGCACCCTCGGCGGTTTCGGGGGGACCGAGGGCGTGACGGTCGTGCGGACTATGACGTCCTGGGGGCCGATGACCTCCCGGTCGACTCTGCGCATGATCCTGCACCCTGGGCAGGAGGACGGGGACCGCGGGCAGATGGGCTGCTGCTCCTCGACCAGGAACCCATCATCGCCACCCCGGACGTCATGGGGGAGGCGCAGGCCGAGGCGGTCGCGCGGCGCATGGCCCCGTGGGTCAGCGAGGAACGTCCCGAGTCGGAGTCCCCGGTTGGCAAGTCCGATCCGAAACGTTCCCAGGACTTGACGGAGCTGCTGGGCTGCGGCGACATCCGCGACTTCGACCCGGACAGGCAGTGGAAGCGGCGTGAGGGTCGCGATCGGCTGAAGGTGCCCTTCGGGGTGACTCCTGAGGGCGTCCCGGTGGCCCTCGACATCAAGGAATCGGCGCAGCAGGGCATGGGCCCGCACGGCCTGCTGGTCGGCGCGACCGGTTCCGGCAAGTCCGAGGTGCTGCAGAACGCTGGTGTTGGCGATGGCGTTGACGCATTCGCCGGAGCAGCTGAACTTCGTCCTGGTCGACTTCAAGGGCGGCGCGACCTTCGCGGGCATCGTCGGATCTGCCCCACGTGTCGGCCATGATCTCGAACCTGGGAATCGGAGCTGTCCCTGGTGGACCGCATGCAGGACGCCCTGCGTGGTGAGAGGGATGGTGCGTCGGCAGGAGTGTTGCGTGACGCAGGCAACTACGCCAATGTCTGCCGACTACGAGGCGGACCGGATCGCTGAGGCACAACTTCCCGCCCATGCCCGCGCTGTTCCTGATCGCGAGCGAGTTCTCGGGCTGCTGAGCGCGAAACCTGAGTTCGTGGATCTGTTCGTCGCGATCGGGCGTCTGGGACGTTCGATGTCGATCCACCTGCTGCTGTCCTCGCAGCGCCTGGAGCCAGGACGCCTGAAGGGCCTGGATTCGCACCTGTCCTACCGGATCGGTTTGCGCACCTTCTCCGCGAGGCGAGTCGCGCGACGTCCTGGGTGTTCCCGACGCCTGACGAGCTACCGTCCCTACCCGGCGTCGGGTATCTGAAACCGGGCACGGACCAGATGATCCGTTTCCGAGCCTCCTATGTGGCCGCCCCACCGCCGACCCGCAAGGCGGAGACCGTGGCCCGGGAAGGGGGAAGCGGTGGCCCGGTCAAGATCCTGCCCTTCACGACCGAGGCTGGTCAGCCAGGAGGAGCCCGTGGAGGAACCCGTCTCCAGCGGTCCGGTTGTGAAACCCGGCGACGAGATGTGGGACGACATGACCCAGATGGACATAGCCGTCGCCCGGATGAAGGGCAAGGGCATGCCGGCCCATCAGGTGTGGCTGCCGCCGCTGGATGTGTCGGACACGATGGACTCGATGATGAAGGACCTCACGGTGGTCCCGGGCTGGGGTTGATTTCTCCTTCTTAGCATGCCCGCGGGCGTTGTGCATCCCTGTCGGGATCGTGGACCTTCCTTTGGAGCAGCGCCGCGACATTCTGGAGTTCGACTTCTCCGGCGCCAATGGCCATTTCGCCGTGGTCGGCGGTCCGTTGACGGGCAAGTCGACCACTCTGCGGTCGGTGGTGATGGCGCTGAGCCTGGTGCACACCCGAAAGAGGTGCAGTTCTACGTCCTGGATCTGGGCGGTGGCACCTTCACACCCTTCGAGGGTGCAGCCCACATAGCAGGTGTGGCGACCCGTGACCGCCGGACGTGATCAGCCGGATGATGGCCGAGATCGAGGGCATCATGAATGATCGCGAAGTATGTTTCGCGCGAATCGCATCGACTCGATGGACACCTACCGCCAGGGACGGGCCGAGGACGGTTCGACGACGGCTACGGGGATGTGTTCCTCGTGATCGACGGATGGGCCGCCGCGAAAAGCCGACATCGAGGGCCTGGACATGCGCGTGATGGCGCTCATGGCGCGTGCCCGTCGTTCGGTGTGCGTGATGGTGTCCTCCAGCCGGTGGGCGGATTTCCGCCAGCGGGTGGCGGATGCTCTCGGGTCGCGGCTGGAGCTGAGGGCTCGGCGACGCCAGCGACACGAGTTCAACCGGAAGGTGGCGGCGGGGGTTCCCCTGGGCGTCCCGGTCGCGGCCGAGGGGTGGGAACCCACCACGTCCTGGTGGCGCTGCCTCGTGCTGACGGCGATCACGATCCCTCGACCCTCGGTAAGGGCGTGGCGACGACCCTCGAAAGCCATCGCGAAGGCCACGAAGCCGGGACCAAAGCTGCGGCTACTGCCCGGACGGATCCACAGTCAAGGAACTGCTGGATCAGCCGGCTGCTGCACGAGGGCTCGTGCTGGGGGTGGAGGATCCCGTCTCGGTCCCTTCATATTTCCATCCCCGTCAGGAGAGCCACCTGTTCTTGTTTGGCGATGCGAAGGCGGGCAAGACGACATTCCTGCGTTCGATCGCTCAGGAAGTGGTGCGCACGCACAGCCCGAAGGATGCGCAGATCTTCGTGGTGGACTATCGGCGTTCGTTGCTGGATCAGGTGCCGGAGGAATACCTTGCCGCGTACGCGACGAACAAGGACGAGGGCCGAGGAGGAACCTTGGTGGCCTGGCCGAATCCTGAAGACGCGCATGCCGAACGACAAGGTCACATCAAGCAACTGCGTGATCGTTCCTGGTGGACGGGCGCTGAGGCCTGGGTCCTGGTCGACGACTACGACCTGGTGGCGTTGCAGGGACGCAACCCGGTGGCGGTCACTGCAGCCGTTGATGGCGCAGGCCCAGGATGTCAGCCTGCCACGTCATGGTGGTTCGTCGTATGGGTGGCGCTTCCCGAGCAGCCTTCGAGCCGGTGCTTCAGGCGATGAGGGATTTGGGGACGACCGGCATTCTCATAGTCGGGCAGCCCGGATGAGGGCGCGATCATCCGGCAGGATCAAGCCCATGAAGCTGGATGCTGGGTCGCGCCAGGTGATTTCACGTGACGCAGGTAATTTCTTGGCGCAGCTGGTGTGGTCGGGCCGAGCACCTGAGCCGGACGACGTCCCGCCCACCCTGGGCGGGACGCGCCAGGGACGTTGGTCAGAGTGACCCACCGGGACGCCACACACCCACCCGGGGGTGCCGCCGTCCTCGGGCCGTTCGGGTTCATCGGTGATGCCGTAGACCTCCTGGAGTCGGGAGATGGAGGGTCGTCCCTCGCCGAGGTTTTTCCTGGGCCAGTGTGACGACTGCTCGTCCTGCTTTCCTGCCGGGCCTTCTGGTGAGCGTCAGGGATCGCTTTCCGGGCCCATGCCGGGTCCTGCCCGAGGTCGAGGTCGATGAGGGTGCCGGCTGAGTCGACGGTCACCTCGATGCCGTCCACCGCTGCTTCTGCCGCGTACCTTCTCCGTGCCCTGCCGGAAAGCCGTGCTGCGGCGGCTCGTTGATGTACGGCCTCGATGTCCACGTCCGGAGTTGTGCCAGGCGTTGGTCAAATGGGTCCATCGGATGATCTCCTTCTGGAATGGATCAGTCGGGTCGCGTGCTTGTGTGTCGGACGATTGTGTTGTGTGTGAGGAAGATGACCCGGGTGTCCTCGACGTCGATCGGGCCTTGTTCGTAGTGTACTGGGATGACAGCCACCCAGGTGTGTTGAGGGATGTTTGACTGGTATCTTCTCTCCTCGGGAGGAATGCGCGACATCCCACCTTCAGATGCGATGGTGTGTGAACGTGGCGGATTGCCGTACGGCATGTCACCAGCGGTGTTGCTCAGAATGCGTTGGCAGCAGGAGAGGAGAGTGGGCTTTGAGCGCTGGACATCCTTATTGTTCTCGCGGGATTCCAAGTTCGGGAATGTGGAGGTTCATATCCCCGGGATCGTGTTCTAATTCTGGTGTTCTGCTGGGGTAGCGCACAAGCCTGATAGGTGAGGTCGTCGGGTGATGGGATTCCACTGATATCTCGAAGGCGTAGCGTGCTTGCTTGAACGGTGTTCATGATGATGCGGCTCGAGGGTGGGCCAAAGGGGAGGTTCTGGCGCCACGTTGTTGACCCATCTTCGGCTGGAGCGAAACCGAGACGTTCCAAATCATCGCGTTGCTGGGCTGTGAAAATTGCCATGTCTTCAGGAACATTTTCCCCACAGAGCTCAGCTATGATGTCGTCATTTCCTCCGTACAGGGGCATTAAGGCCGGCGAACTGTACGAAAGGGGAATCCTGTTTTTCCTTGATCATCCCGTGCGCCGATGATCAAGACCGTTCGCGACGCGAGATCCGTTATCGTTACGAAGAGGCGTGTTTCAAAATCTGACCAGATCATGGAAGCTCTCGATGGTTGTGGCGTGTCGGTACATGCTGACCCACCTGCTAGCAGGGGCTGTTCCTGTGGTGTGATGAATGTTGTGTAAACTTTGTTGGTGTTCCTGGTGACTTCTGCTATTCCACTCAAAGGGAGAGACCAAGCTATCATGGGGTTCTTCTCTGGGATAGCTCGGATCAGTTTCCCCCAAGCCTGTGAAGTAGGGTGACGTAGTCAATAAAAGGAATCGTTCAGGGCGGCCGTAGAGGCGATGCCTTCAGGCAGGTTTGACTAGAATAAAGGGAGATTGATCGGACGTTTCCTGTTCTGTTCTTTAGGACCACCACGTCCCGTTTTTCCGGCTGCGAAGTCTGCTGTGAAGCTATACTGATGCCAGTGAAAGTCCAGCCAGTTCTGGAGCAAGATCGGTGAAAGCGTCGAGGGCCAACAGCCACGGCACATGGGCAAGCCGTTCCATCCAGGCCACAAAATCGTCATGTGAATGCATTCATCAACTTCTCGTGTCCCTCGATGTGTGTTCGGGATGATGCTTCGATCGCTTGTCTTTCTTTTTAGGCTATCGGTGTGGTGAAGCGTTCGCAATATGCGGTGTTGATGGGGCAGGGCTGTCCTGTGGCATTGTTGATCGCGGTGGCGACGGCTTGGGTGAGTCGAGTAAGGCCTTCCGTGGTGGTGGATGAGGTCCACTGGCCGTCGTCGGTGGTAAGGGAGTTGTTCGACGATTTCAATGGTATGCCCGGCGATTTCTGCGAAAACGTCCGGTGAAGAGGACAGTGCCGGGAAACAAGCGCTACTTCTTGGAAGCTGAGGTACTGCTGAGAGCGGGGTTACGTCTCTTCCGGTATGGAGGATGACGGCTGCGATGCCAGGGGCTGGTCAGGCCGATGGTGGCCACGGTCAGGTCGCGGCTGGTGGCTGTGATGTTCTGAGTGACCAGAACGCATTGGGGCTGTTGTGCGGGGGTAGTGATGCCGCGGAAAGTGACACCACCGACGGGAGGTGGGTGACGTATGCCTTCGATGGCGTTGGCCAGACGTTCCTCAGGTGTGGGCTCATGAGGTGTGGGAGGGCGGGGTCTGGTTGGTCATGCATGACTCCTGAAAGGTTAGCTGATAACCCTGTGGGGTATTCTACCTGTTGTGCCCCTTGGATGAAGAGGGTTATGAGGGTTATTTATAGACGGCAGGGTCAACCAGCAAAAACTCTAGTCAGACACATCGTGAGGATAGCTGTGAATAATCCTCAATGTGTCACTTGTAGGTTCCTGTCTAGGAGGATGGCGGTGTGGCGAGGTAATTTCGGAAGGAGCCGCCATCCTCCAGCGGAAAGTGTCGATGATCTGCTCAGGCGTGAAAGGATGTGAGGTGGGAATACCAGGTGAGTGTTTTGTGTTTCGGAAAAGAGGACTCCATGACCATGCTCAGTGTGTCTCCGTCGGGGCTTATCAGGGTGCCGTAGTCCCCATCGCTTGAGTCCTTGGCTGTCCATCCGGGTGCGAGATAGATATTGAGCTTGTGGGAAAAGATGGTTTGCCAGTGGCGTTTTCTTCTTACTTCGTTGAGCATTGTGACTGCTGCCCAGCGTAGTATGAGGGTCATGGTAGGGGCTGGAAATGATGGCGTATCGGTTTTCTCCGCATTCTGTGGTTCCGTAGTGCAGCAGCCGTCCTCGAGCCAGAAGTGGTTGCTCCAGTCGATGGTGAAGCCGTCTGTGTACGTGGTCACGTGTTTGGCGCAAGCGCTGACCAAGTGCTTGAAGTCTGCACCTTGGTTGGTGACAGGGTCTCCGTGCTCGAGGAGATGGTTCAGGGGCCGCCGTCGGGGGTGAGGTAGGCGTCAGGACCTGGTCAGGGGTTAGGTGCATGAGGGTGGGAGGGGCCCGCGAGTTCTAGGGGGCGTGGGGAAGGTGGTGGTCATGTCCATCGCGACCGGGGTGCCGTTGGGTCGGATGAGACGACCTGTGGCTTTGATGCTGTAGGCCAAGGTTTGTTCAGAGGTTTGTTCGGCTGTCCAGCCGCTCGCGAATTCGGAAATGGTTCGGAGGGGAAAGAGGAAGGGCCATTCCTGTTTCTTGCGATACAGGTTGCCGGTGCAGCAGATCAGCCAGCGAAGCGCGACATCGTGGTCGGGAGTGGAAAGGGTGGCTATTGGGCCCGTGAATCGCTGATCGTGGCCGATGTGCCACATGCCGTTCGTGTTCCAGAATCGAACCTCACGGACGCGCTGTTCGCGACTGATCGCGATGTAGTCATCATCGGTGGGCTCGTACACACTGATTCCTACGGCACGCAGGGAGGAAATCAACGTGGCTAGAGGTCTCAAGGTATAAATGTCTTCTCTACCTTTCATGAAATCGATGGCGTTCAGGGATGGCTAAGGGTAGATTTCTGATTGCTAGTTCCCCTCAGGTTTTCTCCTGGACTACTGGACTATGGGATTTTTAATGAGGCTCACTCACAGCCGCCCTCAAGTACTCCTGACTAGGGGTTTTGTCGGCGGGTGGGTCGCCCTACGAATAAGTCTCATTGCTCTCATTGTTCAAGATCTACTCCTCATTTTTGTGGAGATGAGCTGCCGCTGTTGGGGCAGCTGGTTTTTGGTACAACGTACCGATCTTCGGCCGGCGTTGCCCGGGGTTCTCGGTGTGGTGTTCGATGCCGTGAGATGGGTCGAGATCCTACTTGTAGGGGTCTGTTCTAGGGGAAGTTGGTTGGGCGAGATGATCTTGGAAGGAACCACCATCCTCTAGTAAGCTGTCGATAATCTGCTCAGGGAGTGTGGGGTGCGAGATGGGAATATACATTCAACTTCCAAGGGTCTGAAAAGCTTGTCTGCATGACCATCTCCAGGTGGTTCCTTCAGGGAAATCAAGGTGCCACAGCTTCTGCCGAATGTTTTCTTTAGAGTCCAGTCTGTTGCCATGACTGGATGAGGATTTACGAAGAGTGTCGGCCATTCCTTCCTTCTGCGGAAGATGTTCAAGGGTTTCGAATGCGGCCCAGCACAGCTACCAAGTCTTGATGGGGGCTGGAGATGTCGCCGCTTCTGCTTTCGCTGCGTTCTGTGGTTCCGTAGTGCCAGCAAAGCCGTCCTCGAGCCAAAGTGTTTGTTCCAGTCTATGGTGAAGCCTTCTGTGTGTACCGATGCAGGTTCGGTGTGGGCGTCGACCATTCGGCTTGAAGTCTGTGCCTTGGTTAGTGACGGGGTCTCCGTGCTCGAGGAGATGGTTCAGGGGCCGCCGTCAGGGGGTCAGGTAGGCGTCAGGACCTGGTCGGGGGTTAGGTGCATGAGGTGGGAGAGGGCCCGCGAGTTCTGGGGCGTAGGGGAAGGTGGTGGTCATGTCCATCGCGACCGGGGTGCCGTTGGGCCGGATGAGACGACCTGTGGCTTCTGACACTGTAGGCCAAGGTTTTGTTCAGAGGTTTGTTCGGCTGTCCAGCCGCTCGCGAATTCAGAAGTGGTTCGGAGAGGAAGGAGGAAGGGCCATTCCTGTTTCTCGCGGTACAGGTTGCCGGTGCAGCAGATCAGCCAGCGAAGCGCAATATCGCGATCAGGGAGTGGCGAGAGCTGCTGTTGGTTCCATGGGCCAGCGTAGATAGCCAAAATTCCATGCCTCCTCTGTGCCCCAGAAGCGGACGTTATTTATGTTTTCGTCCGCGGTGAATGCTATAAACCCCTTGTCATCATGAGCGCGAACCTCAACCTCACGCAAGGATGTGATCAATCTGCTAATGCAATCCATCATAGTTGGCATCTCCTCTTAAAATTCCTTCTTTTAATGCTTCTTCTGCACTCACGGTGCGGTTTGAATCATTGTAGATTTGTACTTGCCGTGCGCCGCCTGGTGAGTCGTGCCATGGAGCGACGATTCCCGTTTCGATCTTGTAGCCCTCTGGCCAGTATCCTGTGAGCTTATACTGGTAATAAGGCTTTCGCAGGCAGATCTGGGATCGATAGATCTTTCTGAAAAGCTGGATACGTGGTCTCCTTCGATGGCCCCAAAATATTTTTCCTCCTGGATCTCCTACGCGATCTATGCGGTCACCATATTTTTCGATGTAATTGTCGATCTTGTATTCATTTTCGATCGAATCAGATTTCATCCCATTGGTTACCGGACCGTCGGGGTCGCTTTCTGGCCAATAGCAATCCTTTTCGTTGCGCCGGTATTTCTCGGCCCAGTCGTTATAAGAGTTGGGTGAGGCCCGTTTCTGGGTTGGTTCCGAAGTGGTGAGTCGGATCGTCAATCAATCCGTAGCCGTCGTCCAGCACTTTTCCTATCTCGGCATGTTCTCAGTGTAGTGCGATGGCGGTTCTTCGTTGACCTGCCTGACGTCATCGATGGTTTCCGAGGTTGGTCTCGGGCCTCACCAGCTCGGGATCTGTACCGTCTTGTTGTGGTCGTCCCGCCATTGTTGCGGCTAGGGTGCCCTCGGTGCGGGCCCTTGGCCTGCGAGCGGCGCCAGGTCCGCTCGGGCATGTCGAAGAGCTGGCAGAGCCTCACGGTCGACATGCCCGCCTTCATTCGGATCACCTCGAGGGTCTTCGAAGCGCCCAGCCGGCCTCCAGCCGACTTGTTCCACACTCTGACCTCCAAGATCTGCCTGGCCCCGGCGTCTGGGGCAACGTGGTGCCCTTGGCCTCCTAGCTACTCCTTCGAGACGAAGGCCCGAGGCCCGCCAGCCGCTAGAGTGGTCCTGCCAGCCTCCATGAACTCGGCTATTCGCCATCTGATCGACTACTCGGTGACTTTCTCCCTACATAACAGCCCTGCCGCATAGTCTGACGCGCGACAAGAACAGGCTGTCATCCCCTTGTCGATGCGCGCCTCTTTAAATAACTTGCGCGGCAATCTTCGAGTGTGATTCGACTAAGGAAGTGCTGGTCGAAGTGTCGTCTGTGAAGGGGCTCCTGGTTGTTTTTCTATGTCGAATATCATCGCATCCATAAATCCTTCAAAATCACAATGCAGGCCATCGCGTGGAATGCTTCTTCTTTTTCGCGTCTCTCTTCGCGCGAAGTAAAGTTCGGACCCTCTTTGCTGGAGGTGTATAGTTGCGGGGCGGCGTCCTTTGGATTCCTATTCCTGCAGAGTTCTTGCGTTCGAGAAGTTTCTGATACGCCTTCGCCAAGGAGAGGAAGGCTACGGAGAATCGATGCAATCGCCATCTCTGACGAGATGCATATAACTCGTTCTCTTATTCCCACTTCGCTTTACAATGTACGCGTCTTCATATGGAATGACTTTCCAGTCATTCGGATGGAGATGGGCTGAGAGCATCTATGTTTCTTGAATACCAGTCGGCAAAAATCAAATACTTCTTTATCTGTCTTGTTTTCCAAGGGTCCAATCCTCTCACTCAGATTCTTGTGAATTTCGAATCATTGCATCTAGATTCCAGATATCATGATCATATCTAGGAGGCCGGTCAGTGGTTATCCCGTTCTGTTCATTGGTCCAGCGAAGGTTTCCGCGGCTCATCGTAAAAGCAAGGTGTGGGAGTGGCTGGTGTGGTGGTCGTGGGGTGAGGGTCGAGGGTCTTCTGGTGATGGGAGTTCTCCGCAGCCCTGCGGGAAGACCTCGACATGTCGCACGAGTACCTTTGTTCGTCCTGATCTGACCACATTCATACGCCTGGATGAGTTGGGGGCTGGAGGTCGTGGCATGTAGCAGGCTGGACCCGGTCAGGCAAGCCTGGTGTGTTGGGTGGTTGATCCGGACGAGTGGTGTCATCAGGGGTGGTGTGGGGCAGGGTCATCCGGCGGCTGGTTCATGTCCTGTTCGGGTGGCGGTCGACGACGCTGTCCTGGCTGGGACCAGGCCGGCCAGGTTGCTCGACATGGTCGAGGGGCTGCTCCAAAAGCCGCGTTTAAAGCGTGGCTGGCGCAGTGCCCAAGGCGCGGTGCGATGGGGTAGAGGTGGTCGCGATGGACGGGTTCACCGGGTCCACGACCGCCGCCAGCGAGGAACTCCCAACCGCGACGGCGGTGATGGGCCCGTTCCTTGTCGTCCGCCTTGCTCGGGGCGCCCTGGACCAATGCCGGCGCCGCGTCCAACAAGAACTCCACGGGCTCGACAACTACCGCCTCAGAATGCTCCTCATTGCTGGCGGACTTCACCCCCAACGATGAAGAGCCCATAAAGTCTTCAAAATCACAATGCAAGCCATCGTGTGGGATGCTTTTTCTTTCGTGTCTCCTTGCGCGAAGTAGAATTCGAGCCCTCTTTGCTGGAGGTGTATAGTGACGGGGTGGCGTCCTTCGAATTCTTATTCCTGCAAGGTTCTTGCGTTCGAGAAGTTTCTGATACGCCTTCTCCAAGGAGAGGAGGGGCAAGGGGAATCCGATGCAATCGCCATCTCTGACGAGATGCATATAACTCGTTCTCTTATTCCCACTTGGCTTTACAATGCGAGCGTCTTCATAGGAATGACGTCCCAGTCATCCGGTTGGAGTCAGGTTGAGGCATTTATGTTTCTTGAATACCAGTCGAGCAAAAATCAAATACTTCTTTATCTATCTTGTTTTCCAAGGTCCAATCCTCTCCACTCGGAGTCTTGCAATTTCGAATCATTGAGGCTTATTCATGGGGTGTAGGTGAAGATGAGTCCGGTGACGGCTTATGTATTGTGGTTTCGAAGGTGTTGTAGGGGCGGCGGTAATCGGTGTGTAGAGACACGCCATGTTTTGAGGTTCGCGATGACACGTTCGATGAGGGTAGCGGACGCGGTTGATGGTCGTGTTGTTTCTCCTGTCGGTGTTGGTGAGTTCGCCATGGGCGGGTTTCTTCACGGGGGTGATTATTCCCAATCCGATGTAGCCTTTGTCCCCGATATGATTGTGAGCATTGAGGGTTGTGAGAATCGGATTCCGTGATGGCTTCGCATCATGCATGCTACCCGGCAGGGGTAGGGGAGATCCAGGCGAGGTGCCCGGCCAGGGTGCAGGCCACTTGCAGGTTCACCCCTGTCGTGTGGTGTTTGCCTGAGTACAGTTCGGGACGCTTCGACCATGACCAGCAGGGGCGCCAGAGTACCGTCGATGATGTACTGACGGATCCGGGTCAAGGATCTTCCACGCCGGGCACCCAGGCTTGGAGGGCCTCGGCGATCAAGGGAGTGTAGACAGCCACCACTCTCGAGATGGTGGCTTAGGAGACCGTGTGGATGTCGGCCAGTAACTCTTGGGTGAGGTTGTGTCTGAGTGTTAACACAGTGACTTGGATACAGCGGAACAACCCTAGGACACGGGATCCTGCTGCGGGAAGGTTTCCGGATCAGGGATGTGTGGATCAGTTCACTTTGGGTTGAGGATCTGGTTGCGGTCAAGGCTTGTGGTAGTGTTCATGGCGGCAGCTTGTCTTTTATCTGAGGGTTTTTGTTTTACACCTTGAATTGTCTCAGATCGGGCAAGCCGCCCCCACATCCCCCTCGGATAAAGCGTTAGTTGGGGAAAGCCAAAACACCCCTATGAATAAGCCTCTAGTTACCCCTCGTCTCGAAGGAATTTCTGATATATCGATTCGGCATCCGCGAAGGCGGGGGAAAACCCAGCACATCTGTCATCCTTCACAAAATACATATAGTTTCCCCTCTTGCCTCCGCTAGAAGACCATGGTGAAAACTTCTTTGTATTGACCGATATTCCAGTCAGCTTAGGAGGTTTCGCTAGCGTCAGGATAATTTTTCTCCTCCCAAGCTCTGAAAATTTTTAAAGACCTTCTCTTTGATCTCTTTAGTTAGCGCCAAGAATCAATCCCTTCCATTTTGACTCCGGCGAGCCGCGAATTATCACGTCAGCGCGCCAGATGCTCTGACTATACCGTGGAGGCCAGTCAGCAATCACGCCACTTTGTTCTTCTGCCCAGCGGATTCTGCCGTTCTCCTTTATGCTAGGTAATGAACGAATGGCCTCCCGAGGTTTCTCGGCTGGATCCTTCTTTTTATGTAAACTTATTCACCGTTGCCGCTAAACGCGACTTAACTAGTCGTTTCAATGGCTGGACGGCGGCCTGTGAGCAGGCCTTGGCGTGGTACTCGATGCCGTGGGGCGGAGTCAATGAGGCTTATTCACAGCCTTCCTCAAGTGCGCCCTGGCTAGGGTTTTACTGGCTGCCACGCTGTCTGTGAATAAGCCTCAATGTGTCACTTGTGGGTTCCTGTCTAGGAGGATGGTGGTGTGGCGAGGTAATTTCGGAAGGGCCGCCATCCTCCAGCAGGAAGTGTCGATAATCTGCTCAGGAGTGCTGGGTGCGAGATGAGAATATACGTTCAACTTCCAGGGCTTGACGCAGAGTGCTTTCAGGACCATCTCCAAGTGGTTCCTTCCGGGGGAGACCAAGGTGCCGCGGGTCCTGTTGTGTGTTTCTTTCACAGTCCAGCCCATGGCGATTTTTCGGGAGAGGGCTAGTGAAGAGTAGTGGCCATTTTTTCCTTCTGCGGAAGATGTTCAGGGTTTCGAATGCGGCCCAGCGCAGCACCAAGTCTTGATGGGGGCTGGAGATGTCTTCGCTTCTGCTTTCGCTGCGTTCTGTGGTTCCGTAGTGCCAGCAGCCGTCCTCGAGCCAGAAGTGTTTGTTCCAGTCTATGGTGAAGCCTTCTGTGTGTACCGATGCAGGTTCGGTGTGGGCGTCGACCATTCCTGAAGTCTGTTCCTTGGTTGGTGACGGGGGTCTCCATGTTTCGAGGAGGTGGTTCAGGGGCCGCCGTCGGGGGTGAGGTAGGCGTCAGGACTTGGTCGGGGGTTAGGTGCATGAGGTGGGAGAGGGCTGCGAGTTCTGGGGGCGTGGGGAAGGTGGTGGTCATGTCCATCGCGACCGGGGTGCCGTCAGGTCGGATGAGACGACCTGTGGCTGTTTGACACTGTAGGCCAAAGGTTTGTTCAGAGGTTTGTTCGGCTGTCCAGCCGCTCATGAATTCAGAAAATGGTTCGGAGGGAAGGAGGAAGGGCCATTCCTGTTTCTTGCGATACAGGTTGCCGGTGCAGCAGATCAGCCAGCGAAGCGCGACATCGTGGTCGGGAGTGGAGAACTGCTATTGGTTCCACGGGCCAGTGTGAATAGCCAAAGTTCCATGCCTCATTCGTTTTCCAGAAGCAGGCATCGTTGATGTTTCGCCCGCGGGGAAAACTCAGAAACCCCTTGTTGTCATAAATGCGAATCTCGACTTCGCGAAAGGATGCGGTCAGCCTGCTAATGCAATCCGTCATAGTTGGCATCTCCTTCTAAAATACCTTGGTTTAATGCTTCTTCTGCACTTACGGTGCGACCGAATTCGTCGTAGATTTGCACTTGCCGTGCGCCGCCTGGTGAGTCGTGCCATGGAGCGACGATTCCCGTTTCGATCTTGTAGCCCTCTGGCCAGTATCCTGTGAGCTTATACTGGTAATAAGGCTTGCAGGCAGATCTGGGATCGATAGATCTTTCTGAAAAGCTGGATACGTGGTCTCCTTCGATGGCCCCAAAATATTTTCCTCCTGGATCTCCTACGCGATCTATGCGGTCACCATATTTTTCGATGTAATTGTCGATCTTGTATTCATTTTCGATCGAATCAGATTTCATCCCATTGGTTACCGGGCTGTTGGGACTGCTTTCTGGCCAATAGCAATCCGTTTCGTTGAGTCGATATTTCTCGGCCCAGTCGTTATAAGAGTTGGTTAGACCCGTTTCTGGGTTGGTTCCGAAGTGGTGAGTCGGATCGTCAATCAATCCGTAGCCGTCGTCCAGTGCTTTCCCTACTCGGCATGTTCTCCGTCGTAGTTCGATGGCAGTTCTTCGTTGACCTGCCTGACGTCATCGATGGTTTCGAAGGTTGGCTCCGGAGCCTCTCAGCTCGAGTATCTCCATCGCCGTCGCCGTGGTTGTTTCCGTCGTCTCCGTCGTTGTTGTGGTTGTTTCCGTCGTCTCCGTCGTTGTTGTGGTTGTTTCCGTCGTCTCCGTCGTTGTTGTGGTTGTTTCCGTCGTCTCCGTCGTTGTTGTGGTTGTTTCCGTCGTCTCCGTCGTTGTTGTGGTTGATTTCCGTCGTCTCCGTCGTTGTTGTAGTTGTTTCCGTCGTCTCCGTCGTTGTTGTGGTTGTTTCCGTCGTCTCCGTCGTTGTTGTGGTTGTTTCCGTCGTCTCCGTCGTTGTTGTGGTTGTTCCGTCGTCTCCGCCGCCGCCGTGGTTGTTTCCGTCGTCTCCCGCCGCCGCCGATGGTTGTTTCCGTCGTCTCCGCCGCCGCCGTGGTTATTGCCGTCGTCTCGCCGCCGCCGCGCTGCTGGTTTCTGGGGGTTCTTCAGCGTGGCGGGGTTCTCACTATGACGGGGTCGGTTGAGGCGTGTGGTGGGGTCGTCGTCGAGGGCGCGTTTGGGGTGTCGGGTTCTCCGGCTGCATGGCCGGTTTGTGTGGGGTCAGTTTCTCCGGTGGTGTGTCCGGGGGTCCGTCTGGGGTTGTGGTGTTGCCTGTGTGGGTGGTGCTGTTGTTGGTTGGGGGTGCGTTGTCGGCTGTCATTGCGGCGTGTGAGCCGTCAGTGTGGGGTGGGGGTGTTGCTCCGCTGGTTGGGTTGGTGTTTCCGCCTGTGTGGCCTGGGCCTGTGGTGGGGGGTGGTGGATCCGCTGCTGGTTCCGCTTGGATGGGTGCTGCTTCCTGGAGAGCCGGTGCTGCCTGCTCCGCTGCTTCCGCTGTGTGTCCGGTACCGCTATGTTGTGTGAGATGAACTGCCATGCGGGGATGTGACGTTGTTGTCGGTGAGGTGTGCGTTGGCGCCTCCGGCAGGGTGGTGGGTGCTGTTGCCGCCCCGAGACTGAACTGCCGAGGTTTTCGCTGGAATGAGCGGAAGCCCTCCGGGGAAAGCGGCTCCTACAGAGGAGTGTGCGGTCGCGCCGACAGGAACTGCGTTGTCAATGTTGCGGCTCGAGGGGTGAGCCTGGCTGGTGTACGCAAGGTCCGGGCTGCTGAGGGTTTTTCATTGGAGCGGATGGAAGGTTCTCCGGGAGAAGTGGCTCCCACGGAAGAGTTCGATGCCACACCAGCGGAGGCGGTGTCGTTGATTTTCCGTCTGAGGGGTGGGGGTTCCTTTTGGAGTAATCGGTACCCGCTGCCTGTGAGGGTTGTGCTGTTGTTGGTTGAGGGCGCGCTGTCGGCGGTCATGCGGAAGCGTGTGAACCGCCGGGGTGGGAACCAGTCGAGGGAGCTAGTGCCCCCATCCGTGGGGGCGGTGTTGTTGGTTTTCCGTCTGAGGGGTGGGGGTTCCTTTGGAGCAATCAGCACCGCTGCCCGTGGGGTGGTAGGTCCGCCGCTGGCCCCGCCCGGATGGGTGCTGCTACCTGAAGAGCCGGTGTTGCCTGCTCCGCTGTTTCCGCTGGTGGATCCTGTGCCACCGTGAGGGTTGGTGTTTCCGCCTGTGGGGGGTGGGGCCTTTTGTGGGGTGGTGGGTGTGATCGGTTTTGTGGAGGTTTTTGAAGAGGGTGTCGATTTTGTTTTTGAGGGTGTGGAAGAGGGTTTTGAGGGTCGGTGAGTTTTCTGACGAGGTTGCTGGGCGCTGGTGACGAGGTTTTTTGACGTTGCGGCCGACTGCGGCTGATGAGGGATGCGATGCGGGTGGCGATTTGTTCGGCGACGATGGGCCAGGCTAGGCCGAAGGTGGCGATGAGTTCTGCGGCGTAGGGAGAGGATGGAGCCGACGACTTCGCTGATGGCGTCGCGGACGAAGTCGTGGACGAATTGGACGATGAAAGCGGTGATGTCGAGGGCGGTGCCGATGGCGCCGGCCCAGGTGCCGGCTGCGTTGATGACGCGTGTGATGTCGCTGGCTGCGCCTTGGTAGGCGGTGATGGTGCGGCCGTTCATGTCGGCTAGGTCGGTGGTGACGTGGGAGGCCATGGCCTCGGCGGTGGCCTGGAGGTGTTGTTGGACGTTTTTCCAGGTGGCGGCGTGGGCTGTGACTTGGTCGGCGTCGCCGGTGAGTTGTTCGAGCCAGGTGTTGAAGGGTTGGACGTGGTCGAGGACCCAGCCTAGGCCCATGGCGATGAGGGTGCCGATGGGGTCGGATGCGGCGGCGGCGGCGTCGAAGGCTCCGCCGACTAAGGCGAGCCGCCTGCTACCCAGTCTTTGTTGTTGATGGCTTGGACGAGGGCTTCGCCGTCTTCCGAGGAGGAAGGTTCCTGCTAGGGGTGTGGTGGTGTCTTTGCGTTGGGCGACCAGGGGTTTGTTTCTGGCATTCGTGTTCACCCGCCCATTCGGGCTGCCAGGTGTGCGCTGTAGCCGCGACCTGTACTGCTTGGGTGGATGTGTGGCGGTGGTGGGGAGCCGTGGGTGGTGTGGGTGGGGATGTCAGTGTTGCGGAAATTGTGTGTGGTGCTGGTTTCGGAGGTTTCGAAGTCTGCTGCGACTTCCTGGATTTGGGGTGGCCAGTCTTTCTACCGTGTTTCGGAAGAGGAGATCGCTTTAATTTGGCTATTTCTTCGACTAGGAGTAATGGTGGTGTGATTAAGGGGCCGATCATCATTCCCAGGCAGCCGTCGGTGATGCTTGCTTGTCCGGCCGCGTCGAGGGCTTGTGCTACCGCGTCACTGACCTGCCCTAAGTGGCTGGCGTGGGAACGTAAACCCTCGGGAGAAACCTGAAGCCCATCACCACACAACCTCCCAAACACATACAACAATCAACAAAAACCCATCCGAGCGCACAAGCTCGAGACAAGCTCCACGGATGATTGTAGGTGGTCCGCAGAGGCGGGTGAAACAGTTCCACAGAAATTTTTCCAGGAGCACGGATATAGAACATTGCAGCGTGGTGAAGCCCCGTCGGGGCCAGCCTGGACGGGGTCTGGAAATCTGGTGGTTCCTCGTGAAGTTGCCGAATGTCGGCTCCGAGGAGCTGATCGGTGGCTAGACTCCACACCAGAAAGGCCGCGCGTGCGCGTTGCCGTAGGCGGTCCCCCGACGAGTACGCAGTGTTGGAGGCAGTGATGAACCTGGGCAGGATCGTACGTGGCCTGGCTGCGGCAGCTTCAGTGGTTGTGCTGAGCCTGTCCCGTCGGCCTGCTCCTCGGGCGGGCCATCGGCACCCGCGTCGCAAGGGAGCGGGCAGCAGGGCGGCGGGCGAGGTTGATGGTCTCGTCAAGGAGTTCCTCGACAAAGACCTGGTACTGCAGGATCGGTGCGAGGGAACTGAAGGACAAACCTTCCGGCTGAACTCCGACGGTACCGTCACCGGGCCGTCCGAGACCCTGCTCTACATGTCGAAGGGCGACGAACTGGCGATTCAGGACGGCACCCTTGACCTATGTACCTCGCAGGACTGCACCCACTGGTCGGCGTGGGACCGTGGCCACGGGGCGAGTCTCCTTTCAGCTCGGGAAAGGCCTACGTGCTGACCTTGGCGGAACGCGGAAAAAGGACAATGGGCCCCGGTGACGCGCACGCTCATCGTGAAGGGGTGACCTGAAGACACCCCACCCGGTTGCAGCGAGGAACTGCATTCCCGGAACCTGGGCACTAAGGCCTGCGTAGCACAGCCGTGTCGAGGCACCCCGCCCGCAAGGCTGCTGATGCAAATAATCGTGATCCCACGTGGAGCCGTTTCCGGGCCAGTAGAGTTGCCGCGAGCAGAGCCAACGAGGGGCAGAGAGGCGCGGGGCCGATGAGTCAGAGGAGGCGAGATGTCATGCGACGTTTGTCTGAAGTCATCTTCCGGGGTATTTCTCTCACAATCGTGGCTGCCTCTCTCAGGGTGTCAGGCTGCGCTGCAAGCTCCGATCAGGAGCCGGCGCCCAGCGTCTCGTGGGAGGAACAGAAAGATCCACGACGCTGTGACAATTGACGTTCCTGATGGGTGTGGTGCTGGTGGACAAGGAGAACCGACCGCCCGCGTATGACCTGGTGGGTGGCGCCCAATCTGGATAGATCCCTCCGTGGGAGTGTGGATAAAAAACTTCCGCCTACTTTTACGATGCAAGGCCCGGATTTCGACCTGAAAGCTGACCGCGATCAAAGTATGGCTGATGCGGAGAAGAGAGGGTCAGACAGGTTCACTCGAGGCCCTGGGGCCTCGCGCAGATCGGTGGGTCGGAGGCGTGGGATACGCGAGCATGGGGAAAATCATCAGGGGAGGAAGGCAAGCTGTTTCCGAATCAGACATGGTTCGTGTGGCGTGAGGATGGGTTTTGGCGGATCGAGGTTCGGGGCTTCAGCGACACCAACACCATTCCGGCGGAGTTGATCGGGATGCTGGACACGATCTCATTCATTCGTCCGACCGCGACGCCCGCCGCCACCTATACGATCAACACCAGATCGCCTGCCCCTACCGAGCCCCTGCCGAGCCCAACAGCCGAGGCAAAGCTGAGCGGCTCCGTGTGCACGGAAAACTCGTCAGGCTGATCTTGATTCGGGAATGGCGTCGGAGATGAGATTTTTCAGCTCATGTCCACCAGATCTCGGATGGACGAAATAAAAGATGGGCGCGACCGCCGAGGTCCCACCCATCAATTACTCGCAGAACACGCTACTTCTTGTGGTAGCGGGAGATGTGGCGTACTCGGGAGATGTCGGGATAGTTGGCGACAATGGCGTCATCCACTCCGCGATACACGTAGGAGCTGTCCGCCGGGAGATTGACTGGATCTATCAAGCCATCTTGGTAGTCAGCCAGCGTCTGCTGATTGGGCAGGGCGCCGGGAATTTTTCTCCACAGGGGGTTGCTATCCTCCAGGAGGTCGGATCCTCGGTGAGGAACTTCACCGGATCGATCAGCCCTCCCACCCGTACTCCTTGGTCCATCCCTGCCCGTTGTTGTTGGCGGTGTTAATGAGGGAACTGGATCAGCTGATTTCGGTGGCATTCGGCCACTTCTGCTCCCAGGGCCAGCAGGCCTGTCACCATGGGGGTCGAGAAAGAAGTCCCCTCGCCTCTGTGATGATCTCTGTCAGATTTCCATTTTGTGTCGGGTTGGCGATTGGTGATTCCTTCTCCCGGGGCCATGATGGTCAGGTGGTCCCCGTGAGGAGAGAAATCTGAGCGTTTTCCTGTCAGATCAGTGGCGCCAAACCGCAACCACCGTATTGAGGGCGCCATAGCTCACGTTTTTGCTCAGTGCCGGTGTTGTCGGCGCCGGCGATGATGGGTACCCCAGCTGTGCGGCTCAGGCCATCACGGCTGATTCCCCCTGCTCGGCTCCGGCCACAGACAGGCTGATGATGTCCACCCCCATCGTTGAGGGCCCGGTTGATCTGCGCATTGACATTGTTGTTCGTGTTCGGGTCGTCCGAGCACTTCTGTCCGGGAAGGTCCTGGCTTTTTCATGAGGTGAGCCGTGTAGTTGACGATCTTGGCCTCGGGCGCCCAGCCCCAGTCCTTGTTCCCCAGAATTGAGGCGACGGTTGTCGAGGTGAGACGTCAGGCCCGGGTCCGGCTCGAAGTCGCACGGCGTCTTGCGCTGCTCGATGTTTTGCCCCCCTGCAATCGGGGACGCTCATGTCAGGGGCGTTCTCGATGAGGCGATGGTCACACCCTTACCGGTGTAACCCTTGGCGTGAAGGTCCTTGAGACCCAGCAAGTCGGCGTAGTCCTGATGGGTGATTGCATCGTCGGCTACCGCGGCGGGAGCACCCACCAGGGGAGCGCCAGCGACGCCAAGGCCGCCAACGCTCCCGCCCGGCGCAGGATTTTTCCTGCGTAAGGTCACTCACTTGTCCTGTTCCTTGGTGTCCAAGGGCTTCAAGGAAGAGGCGTCACCGGCGCCGAAGAGAGAGGGATCCACGGCAGCGGCGTCCTCGTCGTCGTCAATCGCGCACCACCTGGTAGCCCACCAGGTTGCGGGACTTCTTGTTGTCCTTGCCGCTCCCGCGCCACCGCCGGCGCCGAAGTGCGCGCATCCAGCGCCGCCACGGGCCGCAGCGCCGGATGCGGCTCCACCTGCGGCTCCCGCGCGCTGCGTTCGCAGCGGTCGTTCCCGTCAGGCCGCCGGTTGTGCCGCCAAGCCCCGCGCCGCCGACACCGCCGATGCCACCAATTCCGCCGACACCACCGATGCCGCCGACACCACCGATGCCAGCGATGCTTCCGACACCACCGATTCCGCCGGCTCCGAGGGGCGCATGCCGCGGGCCGCCAGAGCTCCGGCGCCGCCGCCTGCGATGGCGCCGATGCCCGGCGTGAGCATTCCACCCGCGATGCCGGCCTTGGGCTCACCCGCCGACCCGATGGCGGGATGCGAGTAGTCGGAACGCCACCGGGGATCGTTGGCGTACCCACATCCGCAGGGAAGGTACCCGCCCACCGGGCCGTCGGCGGTCATGCGGAGTTGATGGGGTGCACTTGAGTGCATCCTGGGGCCACTGGGCGTCCTTGAAGGACCCCACTCCACCGGAAGCGGCCGGAGAAGTGGTGCGCATGATGCCGTCGGCGCCCGAATGCAGGCCGGAGGCGTACTTCGCCGCGGCGGCAGCACCGGCTCCTCCCACTCCGATTCCGGAAATCACACCCGCTCCGCCGCCGGGAATGCTGCCCCCACCAGCGCCGCCGCCGCCAGGAATGCTGCCCCCACCAGCGCCGCCACCGCCGGAATGCTGCCCCCCACCACCGCCGGAAGTGTCACCTCCGCCATGGGAACTGTTGTTGCCGTCCTCGATCTTTTGATCTCTTTCGGTGGGATGGGGCCAGTTTCGATATCAGGGCGGTTTCCATTCAAGCTTTTTGGCCATGATGTCCAAGGGCTTTCTGGAGAGCTCCTCGCGTTTCAGGTTGTTCTGCTGGGAGACTCCTTCGAGGTACTGTGTCCACGGGCATGAGAACGCCCGCCCATTCCACCTTTTCGGTGATGTTCTTGATGCCTGATTCCAGGAGAGCAGCTCTGGTGAGAGATTGCGGAAGGTCTCCCCGGCATCGGATGCAGGGCCTTGCGGGCCCTCGTCGTGGCTTTCCTTCAGGGTCTTGATGTTCTTCTCATGCCGGTCGTAGGGCGCTCAGGTAGCTGCCGAGCTGCTTGTCGATCATCTCCCCGACCTTTCCGGTGAGGGCCAGGGATTCTTCTTGACATCCGTCACTAATTTGCGCGCCCTCTCGAGGGCGGCATCCACCTGGAATTGGTTCATGGTGTCGAATATGCCATCAATGAAGCTGATCAGCTCCGAGACGTTTCGCAGCCTGTCGTAGTAGGGGGCTGTCTCGAGGCCGTCAGACGTTTCCTGACATGGTGTCAGCCTTCCTGGGACGTGGAGGTGTTGATCGGGGGAGGGAAGCCGTGGGCGCGTTGTAGTGTAGGGGCCTGGGCCGGTCGTGGTGGTGGAAGGCATCGCTGCCGCCTGGAGCTTTGTCTGCAGGTTCGCCTGGATGGCTTCGGCGTCCTGCTCGTCGTTCTCCATGGCCTTGACGGTGTCTTGAGGGCCTCGACGAACTTCTCGATCTGGTCTCCAGAGTCTGGAACTCGTCCCGCATGAAGAGCAGTTTCTGCTGGTAGTTTCTTCCCTGTAGGCGACGGCGGCGTCCTCGACTCCCACTTGTTTTCCGTCCGCGTCGTGCATGTGTTCGAACTGCTTGGCGAGATCGTAGTTGGCGGGCCGCGCCTCGTCTCGCATCGTCTTCTCGGTCTGATCCGTCTGATTCTTGTCGTAGCTGTATCCGCCGCCACCCGCTTCGCCGGCTGGGGCCGAGGTGGCGGAACAGGCCCCGCGGGCGGGGCGGCGGCGCTGTTGCCGACTGGCTGGGCCGTCTGGGGCGCAAGAGGCGGTGCTGTTCGATTCTTCGGCAGAGGGGTGCTGCCAGTTCCCCCATACGTGGGATGCGACATCTGATGCTCCTGCAGGGATGAAATTTGAGGTCGCATACATCATAGGTGCTAGACGGGTCGTGCTGAAGCGGTGAGCCCTGCACACCAAGGCTTTATGGGCCCATCGACGAGGTCCCAAACTCCCAGCATTCGATCACAAAGGCAGGATCACGAAGGGGCTTTCGTAAATGTTCTAACTCGCCTCCGCCAGCCGGTCGCGCCGATAGAATGATGCATCGTCGTCGGCGCCACACTGCGCCCGAAGCCGCCCATGAGACCAGGAGCCGCCCATGCACGTCGATTACCACAACCTGGAACTTGCACGACAGGTGCTGGACCGCCAGGCCAACGACCACCTTCCGGGCGTGAAGAATTTCCGAGACAAAACCGTCCTTCGGGACGAGCTGGTCCCTGCGCCGGGCTGGTGGTCCGGACTTTTCTGGCGGGCCCAAGAGAATGGCTGATCGGTTCAGACTATGGGGATGCTCGACGTCAACCCCACCGCGAGGATGGTCGTTCGGGGAATCGACCCGGTTCCCCTCGTGGAGCTCGCCCGGACGAGCCTGGCTGGCCTGAAATGGGGAACCAGGTACCGGGACGCGAAGATCCAATGGCAGCCCGCCCTGCGCGGTGACTCCCCGTGGGTGGTGCACGTCATGAGCCGGGGGGAGAAGTCGGGATGGAAACCGAACGTGACCGATCTGTTTCCGGAAGATTTCAACCTGATCCCCGGCATCCGGGGAACACATGGGGGAACAGTACGCCATCCTGGCCGCCCGTCCCCTCGAACCGGCTCTCTCCGACGTCGTCATCTCCGTCGAACAACGCTACGAGAGCGCCAACGAGAGCCTCTTCGCCAAGAAAGCCCTGGAGGTCGTCGTGAAGGCCGTGGAAGCCCAGGGGCACAGGGGTGGAGCAGATGTGCGCGGTCAAGCCTCAAGGATCTGGAACAGACATGCCCCTCAACAGAGAGACCCGCGTTCTGGTGGCGAAGGAGGCCAAGCGGCTGGCGAAAGGCCGCGCGGAAAGGTTTCTAGAGATGCGGTGAGGGGTGCGCCGCGTGTACGGCACACCCTCCCGGATGCGGTTGCGACGACGGGCGCTGAGGCCCTCAGCGCTACCTGTTCTGCGTTCGTCGATGATGATGGCGATGACGATGATTCCGCCCTTGACCACCATCTGCCAGTACGGGGAGACGTTCAACAGGCTGAGGCCGTTGTTGATGACGCCGATGATGAGGGTACCGACCATGACGCCCCAGACGGTGCCGATACCGCCGTTGAAAGAGGTGCCGCCGATGACGGTGGCGGTGATGACATCGAGCTCCATCATGGTGCCGTAGGCCGGGGAGCCGGAGCCGGTACGGGCGGTCAGGATCACGCCCGCCAGCCCGGCCAGCAGACCGATCAGGGCGTAGATCTTGAGGTGCGTCTTCGGCACCGAGATTCCGGACACCTTCGCGGCCATCTCGTTGCCGCCGATGGCGTAGACGTGACGTCCGGAAACGGGTCCGGTTCAGCACGAACCACATCACGCCGGCGGCGAGCACCAGGATGATGATGGGGGTGATCCCCCTGTCCGATGAGGTTGAAATTCCACGCGGTTCCGGAGATCGGACGACCGTCGGTGTACAGGTTCGCGGCGCCACGGGCGGCGGTCATCATGCCGAGGGTGGCGACGAACGGCGGGATCCGGAAGGCCGCCACCAGGCTGCCGACGATGGTACCGACCAGCGTGCCCACCGCCAGCGCCGCCAGCACGGACACGAAGATCGGCAGGGCGGGCAGGCCGGGGAAGAAGGCGTTGGGGCCCGGAGGCTGAGCCAGGGACGCGGCGACGACGGCGGCGAGGGCCGCGGTGGCGCCGACCGACAGGTCGATGCCTCGGTGATGATCGCCGCCATCATGCCGAGGCCGATGATGCCGATGGGAGCCACCCGCACGATGACGTTGAGAAGGTTCTGCAGCTGCAGGAGACCGGCCCTCGGTGATGATGCCGAGCAGGATCACGAATCCGATGAGGATGAAGACGATCGAGTATTTCTTCAGGAACTCTTCGAAATTGAGGCTCGAACGAGTGGCGGGTGCGGTTTCAGTCATTGGGGTTTTCTTCGCTCGCGACGACCCTCGTCGCCGCCGGTTGCCAGGTGCATGACGGACTCCTGGTTGGCCTCCTCGCGGGAGAGTTCACCGGAGATGCGTCCCTCGTGCATCACGAGGATGCGGTCACTCATGCCGAGCACCTCTGGCAGCTCGGAGGAGACCATGATGATTGCCTTGCCCTCCTGGGCCAGCATGGACATGAGACGGTGGATCTCGGATTTTCGCTCCCACGTCGATGCCGCGGGTGGGTTCGTCGATCATCAAGACGTCCGGGACGGTCAGCAACCAACGAGAAATCAGCGCCTTCGCTGGTTACCGCCCGAGAGATTCTTGATCAGCTGGTTCAACGACGGGGTCTTGATGCGCAGCTTCTCACGCTGGTCTTCGAGTCCTTCCGCATCTCGCCGACGCGGAGAACACCGTGGGGGCTGTAACGCGGCAGGGCCGCGGTCGTGATGTTGTCGCGCACCGACAGCACCCCCATGATGCCGTTCAGCTTGCGGTCCTCCGTCAGCAGCGCCATGCCAGCCCGGATGGCGTCCGAAGGCTGTTTGATCCTCAGCGTTTTTGCCGTTGAGGACGACCTCCCCGGAATCGGCTTTCTCGATGCCGAAGATGGTTTTCCAGCACCTCGGTGCGGCCCGCGCCCATCAGCCCCCGCGAGCCCGGAGGATCTCGCCCCGGTGCAGTTCGAAACTGACGTCCTTGACCACGGTGCCCCGGTTGAGGCCCCTGCACCGAGAGCACCACATCGCCGATCTCGGCCTCCTCCTTCGGGAACAGGTCCGTCAACTCGCGGCCCACCATCAGCTTGATGAGCTTGTCGCGGTCGAGTTCCTTCGCCGGGTAGGGAGCCCACGTGCTTGCCGTCGCGGAAGACGGTGATGTCGTCGGAGATCCGGAAGACTCGTCCATCTTGTGGGTGATGTAGATGATGGCGACACCGAAATCGGTGAGGCGTTTGATCATCCTGCAGGTGCGCCACCTCGCGTTCCGGAATGGCCGAGGTGGGCTCGTCCATGATGATGATCTTCGCGTCATAGCTGATGGCCTTGGCGATCTCGACCATCTGTTGCTTCGACACCGTTAGGTCCTTCATCCGGGCCTTCGGGTCGATGTTGATCTTCCATTCGTCGAAGAGTTCGCGGGTCTTGCGGAACATGGCGGCGGGGCTGAGCAGCCCCAGTCGGCCACGAGGCTCGCGGCCCAGCCAGATGTTCTCCGCCACCATCATCTCGGGTACGGGGGACAGCTCCTGGTGGATCATCGAGATGCCGTGCTCCAGGCCGTCCTTGGTGTCCTTGAACCTCACGATGTCGCCCGCCAGTTCGACGGTCCCCTCATCGGGGGTGTACATGCCGATCAGGCACTTCATGAGGGTGGATTTACCGGCCCCGTTCTCGCCCATCAGCGAGTGCACGGTGCCGCTGCGGACGTCAAGGTTGACGTTGTCCAACGCCACGACGCCTGGAAGGTCTTGCGGATGCCCTGCATCCGCAGAATTACCTCTTGCATTGGTTCTCCCTGCTCAAGGGGACGGGAATTCCCGACCCCTGCGTCGTCACTGCTGGAACTGGCTCATGTTCTCGGGCGTGACCAGCTGGTAGGGGACGTTGATGATGTCCGGCACTTCTTCGCCGTTGACCATCTTGATTGCGGTATCGACCCCCGCCTGTCCCTGGCCCTTGGCGTCCTGGAAGACGGTGACCTCCAGCTTGCCCGCGGCCATGGCGTTGAGCGCGTCGCTCGGTGGCATCCACGCCACCCACGACCACCCTTGTCGAGCATGCCAGCATTCTCGAAGGCGTTGATGGCGCCGAGAGCCATCTCATCGTTGTTGGCGCAGATGACGTCGACCTGCTGCCCGGACTGGATCAGGTTCTCGGCCAATGCGAGCCCCTTGTCGCGCGCCCAGAGGCCGGTCTGGTTGAACACGACCTTCATGTTGTACTTCGCGGCGACCTCCTCGCAGCCCTTGGTGCGCTGCTGGGCGGCCTCCTGGGTGGGGTCGCCCTGCAGGATGGCGACGTTGCCCTGATGGTTCGATAGCTTGGCCAGCTCTTCCATCTCGAGCCGACCCGCCACCAGGAGTCGGAGCCGACGTAGGGCACGCCCTTGGGTAGTTCGGAGGGACGGCGATTCACGTAGACCAGTGGGATGTTTTGCCGCCTTCGCCTTCTGGGTGATCTGGGCGGTGGTGTCGGTGTCCTGCGGCAGGGACAATGAGGGCGTCGACGCCGGAAGCGATGAAGTTTTCGATCTGGTTGAGCTGGTTCTCGATCTTCTCCTCGGCGGAGGTGATGCTCACCTCGGCGCCGGCGGCCTCGGCCCGCTCTTTGATGGAATTGGCCACATTCTGGAGGAACTGGTCCAGCAGCGGGAAGGAAGCGCCGATTTTCACCTTCTTGCCGTCTTTTGGTTTGATGACCTCGGCGGGGGCGTAGTCCTGCGTGGTGACGGCCGCCGGCTGGCCGTCCTCACCAGTGGTGCCCGGCAACGGGTCGCTGGTCATGCAGCACCCGCTCAGCGCAAGCATCGCGCTGAGCGTGAGAACGGCGAACTTCGGTACTCGCTTCATCACTTCTCACTTCCTCGTGTCGGTGTCCCGAACAGGACCTGGAAGTCGCCTCCCTGCGACGAGTTGATCCTGTCGCAAAGGGCATGAAATGTCAATACAAATAGCAGGGTGCCGAAGTGTGAGACGATTCAACCAATTCAGGGGTCACTCGTAGGGCAGATAGCCGTTGCGGTGGATCTCCTCCAGGTCCATGCGGGCCCGCAGGATCCGGGCGGTTTCGTCGCTGATCCTGCGTTCCCGGACGAACTGGCTCAGCAGCTCCCGTTTCCGCTTGAGCACGGCCCCGTGGAGGCGTTCGAGGGCGACGATCTCGCCACGTCCTCCTCCTCGTCGTCGGCTCCGATGTGGGCCGCGATGTCGTCGAGGCGTTCCTTCATGGCCTCGGCGATTCGCGGGGAACCCCGCCTCTTCGGCGAGGGCGGGCAGTTCGGGGCGAACGGCCTCCAGGATCGCGAGACGTCCCTCGGTGGCGAGCTGTTCCTCGGTCAGCTCGGCTTCCTCGTCGTCGCCGGTGTGACCGCCCTTCGCGGCCCACGCGATCACCTTGGGCAGCAGCGGGCCCTGCACCGCCATCCCGATCACGATCGCGAGGGCGGCGACGAGAACCACGTCGTCGCGGTAGGGAAATGGCGACCCGTCGTTCATGACCAGGGAATCGACAGCGCGATCGCCAGGGAAACCCCGCCGCGGAAGGCCGAGACCGCGCTGACGACCCGGGCCCGGTAGCTCAGGCGACGCTGCACGTTGCTCGGGCCGGCGGTCGAGGGCGTGGATGATCATCACTGTGATCTGCAGGAACACGAAACGGGAGACCACCAGGGTCACGGCCACACCGATCGCGATGCCCGCCAGCATCAGGAACTCAGAGAAACTGAAGTTGACGATCAGCAGGCGTGTCTCGATACCGATCAGCAGGAACAGGGCGCCGTTGAGCAGGCTGGTGGCCAGCGGCAGAAATGTTCCGCCTGGGTGCGCGACTCGGGGGTGCTGACCCGGTTCGACAACGTCGAGATGATCAGGCCCGCCACCACCGCCGCCAGCACACCGGAGGCGTGCACCAGCTCCGCGGCCAGGTAGGCGGCGTACGGGGGTGACCAGGAGGGCCATGTTGATGGTGATGGGTTCGTGGAGGCGACGAAAAGTCGGGTAGGCGATCGCGGCAACGGCGATCCCGATGAGGATCCCGCCGAAGAACGAGACCACGGCCATGCGCGTGATGTCCCAGGGGGTGTACCGCCCGCCGAGCGCCAGGCCGACGGCGATGGTGTAGACCACCAGGGGCGGTGCCGTCGTTGGTGAGACTCTCGGCCTTCAACAGCATGAACTGGCGGCGGGGCAGGCCCTTGGCCAGGGCGGCCGCGGCGGTGGCGTCGGGCGGGGCGACGGCGGCACCCAGGATCAGCGCCGCCTCCCACGGGATCCCCAGCGACGACGCGATCCACGCCACAGCGAAGGCGGTGGCCACCACGAACACCGTCGAGGGTGATCAGGATGCCGCGCAGGTCGCGTCGGATGGCGTTCCTGGAGGTGGTGAGGCTCTCCCAGAACAGCAGGCCCGGGAGGAAGCAGCAGCACCACCCTCGGGGGGCATGTGAAGACTTTTCAAACTGGGTACGAAGGCCAGCGCGAACCCGAGGAAGACCTGCGTCAGCGGCACCGGAAGACGCAATTTGGGGGCCAGGGCATTGCCCGCCACCACCGCAATCCCGACTCCGACCACGATGATGAGACCCTCCATGCGCCACCTTTCCCTGAATCCCTCGATGAACCCGCCCAGTGATTGGAACCGGGCCGGTTGAATTATCCCTCACGCCGCCAAACCGGAAGGCTGGTTGAGCCGAATCACGAGTGTCAGTAGGGGGCGTGCTGAAACCGAGGTGAGCGGCCCGGACGGTTTCGACTCGGGCGCTCTTTCCTCGCTTTCCGGGGCGGCCAGCGTCAGGGAGGGCGCTCGTGCTCCGACTCAACCAGCGTCAGGGGGAATCAGGCGACTATGTCGCGAACTCCCTTCTCCAGGCGTTCACGCATCCGCACGTGGATGGCGTCGGCGTCCTCCTCCCACCCGAAGACGCACACCGACAGCGGGCCGTCGTAGTCGATTTCCCGGAGATACCCGAAGACCTCGTCCCACGGCACCTCGCCGTTGCCGATCTCGTTGTGCTGGTGGATGCGAGCATCCACCCCGGCGGATTGATGATGTAGCGATTCCCGACGTTCGCGAGATGGTTCCACACGTCCGCGACGTGCACATGTCGCAGCCTCGGGCCGGCGTATTCCATCATCGCCCGCGGATTCCCCGGCCCTCGGACAGGTGGAACATGTGCGGCAGGCAGAATTCGTAATTCAGCCACGGCTTGTTCACCCCGCGCACGATCTGCACGGCACGCTCGTTGGTCTCGACGAAGTCGTAGGGGTGGGCCTCGATGGTGCACTCGATGCCGCGTTTCTCGAAGTCCGGGATCAGCTCCTCGATGGACGTGTAGAACTGGTGCTCGGATTTGAGGGGCTCGTTCTGGTCGCCCGAGAATTCGGTGGCGATCAGCGGCACCTCCAGCTCTTCGGCGATCTCCAGGAGACGACGGAAGTTGCGCACCTGCGCCTGGCGTTCCTGTTCGTCGGGTGAGGACCAGTTGAACACCGGGTTGAAGGTCCAGATCTTCACGCCGGAGGCGGCCATGGCCTTCTTGACCTTCGCGACCTCTGCGTCGTCCACCTTGGGGTAGTGGTGCCACTCGTGGAAGTCGGCGCGCGGCGACAGCTCGATGTACTCGTAGCCGAGATCGGCGGCTTTGAAGCATTCCTCGGCGACGCTGAGGGTGGGGGTGGTACATCGACGGATCCAGCAGGATTTTTCACCATGGGGGTTCCTCCTCAGGCGTAGAACGCGGGCTTGGGCATCATCTCGACCGCCACCTCGCCATCGACCTCGAGGGCCTTGACGCCGGCGTCGCAGACACAGGCGGCAGCGTAGCCGTCCCACGCGGTGGAGCCGGTGTGCCGGTCCTGCGAGACGGCGGTGATCCACTCCTGCACTTCACGCACGAAAGCTTGGCCGAAGCGCTGGTTGTGGTCCATGGTCAGCCGATTGCGCCGTCCCCTGCAGGTCGGCGCGCTGCACCAGCTCCCTGGTCGCTGAGCCGCACCGCACCGTTCTCGCCGACCAGCTCGCACTGGATGTCGTAGCCGTACTGGCAGTTGACGAAGATCTCGTCGTCGACGCGCACCCCGGAGGTGGTGGTGAGGATCAGCACCAGCGGATCCTGCAGGTGCGGGAAACGGTTCGTGGTCTTCTTCGGCTTGTCGACGCGGGCCGAGACGAACTCCTCGCCGAGCAGCCAGCGCATGGTGTCGATCTCGTGGATGGCGGTGTCGTTGATCGCCATGTCCCAGGTGTAGCTTTCCGGCACTGTCGGTTGCGGTGCGCATTGTGGACCATGAGGGCCTCGCCGATCTCGCCGGCGTCGAGGATGGCCTTCATCTCCCGGTAGGAGGCATCGAAGCGACGCATGAAACCGACGGTGACGAGCTTCTGCCCGCCTTCTGCTCGGCCTCCATGATGCGCGCACAGGCCTCGGCGGTGGGAGCGAGGGGTTTTTCGCAGAAGACGTACGTCCGGCCCTCGACCGCGGCGATGACGTCGGGTTCGTGGGCGGGCCCGAAGCTGCAGATCGCGACGGCGTCGACGTCGTTCGAGGCGATGAGCCCGCGGCGCTCGGGAATACCGTTGCACCGATCCGGTCGGCGACCTTCCGGGCGTTTTCGGCGTTGAGGTCGGAGACGGCCACCACCCGACCGCCCGCGATGACGCTGTGGATGCGTTCGATGTGCGCCTGCCCCATCCCGCCGGGGCCGATCATTCCGATGCGCAGGGTCGCGGTGTCGCTCACTTCACTCCGAGGCCGATGGAGGCCAGGTATTCGCGGACCTTGATGGCGTTGGGCAGCGGGTAGGACGGGTCACAGCCGTACATGTCCTGCTCGCAGATGACGTAGAGCTCCTTGTCGAGATCGGCGAGGGCCTCGACGAGGCTCGGCATGTCGGGTTCGCCCTCTGGTGGCGGCACGGAGCAGCCTGCCTTGACGGTCTTCACGAACGGCCAGTCCTCGTCGTGGGCCTGTTTGACGAGCTTCGGGTCCATGGCCTTGATGTGGACGTAGGAGATGCGCTCCGGGTAGTCGCGGATCAGGGCGGTGTTGTCGGCCATGCCGTAGACGATGTGGCCGGTGTCCAGGCAGAAACCGACGTACTCAGGGTCGGTGGCCTGGAAGATGCGGTCGATATCCTCGCGGGTCTCGATGTGGGAGTCGCCGTGCGGGTGGAGGACCATCATGAGGCCATAGTCCTCCTTCATCATGCGACCGAGCCGGTTGGCGTTGTTGATGTACAGATCCCAGGCCTCGCCGTCGAGGTGACGCACATCGGTGAACTCGCCGGTGTGCTCGTCGCGGAACATCGGTGGCAGATGCACCACGTACTCGGCGCCGACGGCGGCGTGGGTTTCACCGATGGCGTGGAAGGTGCGCTCCGTGTCGGCCCAGGCCTCGGCCTTGTGAAGGACGCCCCAACCAGTGCCGGCGACGACGCGGAAGCCTCGCTTGCCCATTTCCTCGGCCAGGCGTTTGGGGTCGGTGGGGAAGTATCCGAAGGGGCCGGTCTCCATCACGGAGAAACCGGCCTCGGCCATCTCGTCGAGGGCTTTCTCCCACGGAATCTGCGCCGGATCCTCGGGGAACCAGACTCCCACTGGTCGGGACAGACGCCGATGGTCAGCTTGTTGTATCGAGGCTCGGGGTTGCGGGACTTGTCGGCCATGGAGGTCCTTTCTGGCGCGTCGTTGGGCACAAATCAGCCTAGATTCGAGCATATGTCCTGTCAATTGCCCGAGGGCACTGATGGTGTGATGAAAGTGATTCTCAATGCGGTGTGGCGGGGTCACGGGTGGCGGTGGCCCGGTCTCAATGGGCGGACCGCACATCCAGCCGGCCCGGGAGGCCGCGCCAGCTAGGATGCGGTCCATGGACACCGCCTTGTTCGAGGAGCGAGTCAAGGAGATCCCGAGGCTGAGAAGCTGCCTCCGGTGGCCGGGTCGAGCGCTGGCCACGAAAACAGGCGCTGCGCGACATGCTCTTCGACATCGTCATCGACTGCATGCACGAAGGCCCTACGTGGACGGAGCGTGAGATCACCCAGGAGCTGGCCGCGATCACGGAGGACCCCGTGACCTTGCGGCGCGCCCTCATCGACGAGCGGCGGCTGGTGCGCTCACCTGACGGAAGCCAGTACCGGCTGGCATCGAAGGTTGCCTCCGGGTAGTCGCTCCCGGAGGAGCCCCTGCCCCACCCCAGAGCTGGAGCCGGGTTGCCACGGGGTTTGTGGACAGCAACAAAAACCTGGCATGTGGTGTGGGTTGCCGCATCAGTTGTTTCCATTCCTGGTGGAGTTCATTCGGGGTGTGGTAATCGAGCGCGTGGAGGGGCGCGACCGCGGGAGCGGGACGATGTGGTCGTCGGCTGTCCGTCAGTACTTCACGACGGCCTTTCGGAGTCTTGGGCCGGGTTTGGAGGAATCATGGGAGACAGATGCGGCGCCGACCACGGGAATCGCTACGACCCGACCGGGCCGGTTTTTCATCTCGTATCGACAAAGCGACGGTACCGAGCACGCCAAGCGCTTGGACCGCTTCCTGCGTGCCGGCGGTCTCGTGCCCTGGCGTGACCTCGTTGATCTACCTCCTGGCGAGACCGCCCGCCGCGTCCACGAGGCCTTCGACGAGGGCATCGCCGCCGCCGTTCTCATCGTCACGCCCGAGATCCAGGACAGCCAGTTCGTCCCCTGCCGAGGAGCTTTCCCGGAACTGCTCGCGCTCGAGCAGGAACCCCACGACTTCAGTCTTCTCGTCCTCAACACCATCCCCACACAGGACGAGACGGACTCCAACGATGGCCGGCCGCGAGGGAGAAGACGCAGAAACCGAGCACCCTTCAACCGACGATGCTTTCTGCCGACCACCCGCACGGGGGTGCGGGCGAACGGATGAGGCCATCGACGTGTCGGCTCCCGACCGGCTGCTAAACACCACCGGCCAGCCGCTGAAGAATCTGAAGCAGTACGGTCTCGGCGAGCGCCGTCAGCTGTACCGGGACCTCCTCCACCGCAGGCTCGGGCATCTCATGAGACCGGCGGAGCGATACCTGCCGATCGGCCTGCCGACGGGTGTCGTCGCGGCGATCTCCAGCGCCCTCGGGTGGTTGTTCGGCGACCGGGGGATTGGCGACGGCGAGGTCACCATCCAGACACAGACCCGCCCGATCCCCGATGCCCACACGCGTCGTTCCGGAACCACCCGTCTCGGTCGCGAGCACGACCTCGCCATCCGGCTGCGCCAGGACCCGGATACCGGCATCCCCGCCGCCGAGGACTACCGGCACCTGAAGGAGACGCTGCCGATCATGGTCGATGCCCTCTATGCGCACGGCGTGAGTGGTGTGACGCTGACCGGTGGCGGTCACTTCAGCCTCGGCTGGGCGCTCGGCACCGCCCCTGCCGATCACCCGACAGGGGCGGCCTGCGCGTCATCGACCTGCAGGGCAATGAGTGGACCGACGCCAACCGTAGCGACGACCAGGAGACGTTCCATGCGGTCGCGGGGCCGTCCGCCGAGCACACACCCCAGGATCCCTCACTCCAGAAAGCCGACCACTTGCACCGTGTCGCCGTCCTGATCCGCAACAGCAACGAGCAGAATCGGGCGCCCTTCGACGAACTCAAGACCACCTGCGACGAAAGCTTCGAGATTGTCATTCAGAGTAAAGACAAGCAGAGTCAGGGTGGCCACATCTACCCGTCCAACGAGGGCGCCCGCCCTAGCCACGGAGATCGCGGACAAGTTGCGCGAACGCGGCGCTGGCAGGGAACTGCACATCGCATGGTCGACTGCGACTTCACTCGCGCCCTTGGTCGCGCGTCGCACCAACACCTCAACTGCGTGCTCTACGAGCTGACCCAGAACCCGCTCGTGCCCAGGCATCGTTACCAGAAGGTGCTGCGTGGCCGCGGGCATGCCACACGGCCCCTATCGTCGAGGTCTTCGACGAAGGTCGCTCGACCCAGCAAAAACAACACGTGTGGAAGGAGAAACGCGTGACTGATTTCGTCAACCCCTACACGTTCGTGCCGTTACCCCGGAAGGTGGTATGCGGACAGCCACCCGGGCACGACCCCGGCCCCGACGAGGCGCGGGAACGCTATGTCGGGGCGCTGGAGGTCACGTGGCGCATCCAATCGCCGCTCGCCATCCCGACAGAGGAGTGGGGCAGCATCGGTGGCGACGTCCGCATCCCCGGCAGTTCCATCAAGGGTGCGGTTCGCAGCACCCACGAGATGCTGTTCGGCGGCTGTCTGCGTCAGGTCGACCTCGGCTACCGTCCCACCTACCGGCAGCTGCCCACCATGGACGCGCTCAAAGACTGGCGGATGGCCGTCGTCCCTCGATGACGACGAGGTCCTGCTGTGCGAGAAGGAGGATCCGAAGCGACGCTCCTCGATCGATTCGAAGGCCCTCTGCGAGCGCGTTGGGGACCGCGCCAGGACCGGCGATGTCGTCGCCGTCAACTCCGACGACGATTGGAAGGACAGGTCGGAGCTGCGGGTGGCGGAGCGGTTCCAAGTACTGCAGCGCCCAGCTGAGGTCAGCGGGTACGAGAATCTGGCTGGCTGCTATGTCGTGCTGATCACCAAGAAAGGCGCGCGCTCGTGATGCGGTACGCGCCACGTGGTACTGGTCGCTGGGAAAACTGACCCGGGAGCGCGCGACCTTTTCCGAAAAGGCCACACGCGACTTCAGCTGGGCGATGATGGAGGCCCGCCCCGATGGCGAGCGGTGGATCAATGTGTTCCGCGGGAAGACGAAGCTTGGGCAGGCGCGCGGCAATGAGCACGCCCTCGAGCCCGGCAGCGTCATCTGGGTGAAGGCGCGCGACGGCATGGTCACCGCCATCAAGCTGAGCCAGTTCTGGCGCGAGCGGTCCAAGGAGTGTCTGGGAGACCGCATCCCGCAGGAGACCAGCCGTGCGACGGCGAGAATCTGCGACTGTGCCCGTCGTGTTCGGTGTTCGGGTCGGCCGACACCCTCAACGACAAGGCCATCACCGATGAGCGTCGCCGCGAGGGGCGACCAGCGCTCCTACGCCGCGCACGTCCGTTTTGGGTCGGCGATCGGGGTCGACCTGCAGGGCGACGAGGTGACCTTTGGCGCCGCTCGGCCAGCCGCACCCGGGTGCCGGCCTGACCTACCTCGAACCCACGTCGCCGGAGGCCGCCCCGGCCTCGCGCGATGAGCGCTGGAGCCGCTGGGACAGCGACAGCACGCCGAAGCGCCAGCTGCGGGGCCGCAAGTTCTACTGGCACTCCAACCCGGAACGCCAGCTCGATCACCTGCAACACACCCAGGGCGTCGGGGATGTCCCCGGCCGGCACCTGAAGCGCGAGCACCACAGCGACGACATGTGCACCAAGGCCCAGCTGGTCACAGGCGGCACGTTCCGGCAGACGATCACATTCGACGGTCTGGACAGGTTCGGCGTCGCCTCGCTGCTCGCGGCGCTCCAGCCCGGACGCCTCCTCGGCGACGGCGAGTTCGCCCTGCACCTCGGGCGCGGCAAGCCGCTCGGCCTGGGGTCGGTGACCGCCGAGATCACCGCCGCGAGGATCACGACGGTTGCCGCCCGTTACGGCGACAAAGGCGACAAAGCAGAGACCCCGCTGGAGACATTCGCCATCGATCCCGCGGAGGTGGAGGCCCGCTGCGGCGACCTCGCCGCCGTCCACGAGGGCGCCCGGAAGGTGCTCCGTCTCGACGGGCTGGGCGAGAACTGGTGGAAGGTCACCCTACCCGACCTGCGAGGCGTGGCAGCAGTTTGGTTCCAAGAAGTTCGACGAGTCCTTCACGTTCTTCAAGGACTTCGGCGGCCCGGCCCAAATCCGACGGCCAAAAGAACGCCCGCTGGAAGCCCGGAGCCTGGAAACCGATGCCGGAAATCACCGACGACGATCAGAGCGATTGGAGCGCGAAGTGACAACCTACGTCGTGATCGGGGCGAAACGAATCCAGCAATGGATCGCCCGTACCCCGCGCCTGGCCCTGACCAAGGGGCGCTTCCCACGCCCTCACCACCCGCACCTCCCGCGACCATCTCAGTGGCAGACTCCCCGAGGAGCTTCGCCTGAGCGACGAGGTGCCCGACATCGCCGGTGTCGTCGTTCTGGAATCCGACAAACCGGTCACCGGTGACGTCGTCGACGCGGCCCTGATGGCGGTCGCCGAGGGCCTGCCCGGGCTGGAGTGGAACGCCTGGGTGCACGAGGCCGACAGCTACGTCGAGGCCTACCAGGCCACGGGCGGCGGGCAGCGCTGTACGCGGGTGCGGCACCGGGTGCCGTCGGTGCGCCGGCTGCCGATGCTCACCGAGTGCGAGGGCTGCCACGAGGAATCCGCCGAGGTTCTGGTGGCCGTGCCCGAAGGCAAGGGATAGCTATGGCGCCGACTGTGTCGTGCGGCGGGAAGGGTTTCAAGGAGTGGAAGCGTGATCTGGAGCCACGGGAGGACGGCGTTGTGGAGCCGGAGATGTTCGAGCATCTCACGAAGCTCGAAGAGCCGGGAGAAAACGACCACCCCTGTCCGCGCGATGGGTCGCCGCGATGCCGACAACCACCTGGCGTTGATCCTCGCTGACGGCAACCGCATGGGTGATTTCTTCAAGAAGGTCGCCCAGCTGAAGAATCCGCAGGCACATCAAGGCCTTGTCAGAGCCCTCGACGACGCCACCCGGGAGGCAGCCCGGCAGGCCCGCGAGGCCGTCATCGACAAGATGGTGAATCCCTAAGTTCTGTCCCGATGTCCTGCATTACATCGGAGGCGACGACGTGATGGCCAGCGTCGCCGGTCGTTTCGCCTGGCTATGGGCGGTAACCCTCGCCGAGGCTTTTGAAACTGAGTTCCAGAGCCGCGTCAAGCATTTCTGCGAGCAGAATCCCAGGTGTGGAGACCTGAAAGCGGCGGCGAGTAGGGCGAGCCTCGGAGTCGGCATGGTCTTTACCCACTACAAGGCGCCGTTCGCGGGGGCCCGGGAGCTGGCCGAGGAGATGGAGAAGATCGCCAAGAAGGCAGGCAAGGGCGAGAAATCGTACATTGCCTGGACAGATACCACCGTCGATCACAAGGCGCTGGAACGCAACGTCATCGACACCGAGCGGGCCTCCCGGAGAACTGCGCGAGGGTCACGTCTTGCGAGGCCTCGGTTCCCAGCGCCCGCGGGGTTCTGAAACAGGAACTCGATGCGGGGCGGGACGCCGTCGCGTGGGCCACGCGTACCAAGCGGGGCATCGTCGAATACCTGGAGGATCGCTGCGAGGACAAGAACACGATTCACGCCGACCTGGATCGCGCCTGCTGGTGGCCGGTCGTCGAGGAGACCAAGGAGGGTCAGAAATGAGCCTGAAATTCGAAGTGGAGTTCCCTAACACCGTTCGTGATCAGCTCAGGCAAGGCCCTCGACGGCCTGGACCACACGATTGACGAGGAAACCCCGTTCCCCAGTTCCGCGGTCAAGGGGCTGCTGCGCGCCCACGCGCTGCACTGGCTCGGCCTGCCGAACCTCCTCGTGGGCGAGGTGTTCGGAACAGCCCGCAAGGGTAGCGACTGGATCTTCTCCGACGTCGCCGTGGAGCGCGTCGGCACCGGGGTCGCTGCAGCACGGCGTGGAGCCGTCGTTGTGGAACCGGGTGCGCGTCGACGAGAACGGTCGCGCCGAGGAACGCGCCCTCGTTGTGGGCCACCAGTGCTGGGCCGCGACTGGCGAGTTCACCATCGCCTGGGACGGTCGGGAGCGAACCCCCGAGGCTGCACGTCCTGGTGCTGCGGGCCGCGGCCCGCGATGTCGTGAGCATCGGGCTGAACCGGCGTCGTGGTTTCGGGTGGGTCACGATCCGCGACGCCGAGCCCTGACCGACGACGACAGTCGCACTCTGCTGGCCGTGAAGGAGGAGTCGTGAGATACCAGCTGACACTGCGCTTCGAGACGCCGTTCAGCGTCGGGATCGGCAACGAAGCGTTGTTCCACACCACCACCCAGCGGGTGATTCCCGAGCCACGCTGCGGGGCGCCCTGGCAGCGCTGTGGTGGCGCAGGTTCGATTCCGCCGCCGACTTTGCCGCGCTGTTCGATGACGACCTCCTGGTCACCCAGGCGGTCCCCGAAGGAGCGGGACTGCGGACCACCTCGAGGTCATCTGCAAGTACCGCGCCACGACCGAATGCGGGGAGGTCGTCTACGACCGTGCGCTGTTTGTGGCCTCAGGTGATGCCCCGGACGTCGGGGTGTGTCCACGCTGCGAGGGTCCGTTGACGGCCACACCCGGGTGGTTCGACCTGCCCGACCCGGTGCGGCGCGGTCGCGTTCAGCTCCGCGCTGACGAAACCGCCGAGGACGGGCGGCTCTACTCCCGCGACTACATCGGAAAGGGCACGCGCTACATCGCCGAGATCGAGACCAGTGCCGACCTCACCTGGCTCCACGACGCCACCGTCCGAATCGGTCAGGGCCGGTCCCAGGACCGGGGCCGCGCCCTCGCCGCTGTCGCGCCGCTGGAGGAGAAACCGTTGATGTGGCACGACCGCCCCGTCGCCATTCACCTGACCAGCCCCGCGATCATCACCGACGAGTGGGGCGCGCCGAGCTCAGACCTCGACGACGTCGAGCGTGAGCTGCAGCGGGTCAGCGGCGACAACCTGACGCTGCGTCACCACCCCGAGTGGGTGCGCAGCGAACTGGTGACCGGCTGGCACGGGCGCAGCAATCTGCCGAAGGTGCCGGACTGGGCATTCGCGCCAGGGGGTCAGTTTCGTCGTCGACGGCCTCACCGCCGACGGCTGGCGGCGGCTGCGTCGATGCGGGATCGGCTGGCGCCGCATCGATGGCTACGGCCAGCTTGCGCTCACCGGCTGGGAGCCGACCAACAGGCCTCCTTTTGAGGTCACCGAACAGTGGTGGGAACAAGAGAGCGTCGAGCTGCGAAAACACAAGAGTTGGGGCGAGTACAAGATGCCGTTGCAGCTGGCCTGCACCATCTTCGCGGACGTCAGCGAGGTGTCGGAGGAGAGCGCCCGACAGTATCTCGATCCGGTGTTTGCCAAGGCCCCGCCCCAGTTCCACGACAAGCTCCGGGAGATCTTGGCCCTGGAGCCACGGCAGCTGAGGCAGCTGGCCGGGCTATTGCGGTCGGGCAGCAAGAAGAAGAGCAAGAACAAGAAAGGGAGGAGGAAGTGATGCCCCGCTACGCGACCTTGATGCGGTTCGACCTCACCATCGACACCCCCTGGGCGATCGGCGCGTTCACGCGCTCTGGGAGCGCAGGCGACGACGCGGTCCAGGCGCCCATCCAGCGCCGACCCGACGGGTCGGTGTACCCTGCCGGCGACCTCCCTCGTCGGCGGGCTGCGCGACCACCTCGGCGAGGCGGCCTCCCACTATCTGGGGGCCGAGAAGGGCGGGGAGACGTCGCCGTCGCGGCTCCGGGTCCTGGGCGCGAACGTCGTCGAGGCGAAAGCGCCCGAAGAGGTCACGGGAGTCGCCATCGACGGCCATCGGCGCGCCGCCAAAGGGGCCACCTGTTCACCCGCGAAGTGATTCCCGGCGGCACGCGGGTGCAGTGGTGGCTGCTGTGGGACCGCGACGACGCCGAGACCGCCACGCTCAGCGCCTTCCTGGACCTGGCGGCCACGTGGCGGCCGGTCGTTGGTCGGCGACGGACATCGAACCAGGGCTGGGGCACTCTCCACGCCATCCATCACCGCACCATTGACCGCCGCGATCCCGCCGGCCTGACATGGTGGCTCCAGGAGCGACGCGCCTGCCTCGCGCCCGATGCCGACCTGACCGGCTGGGAGACGCGGCAGGGGCGAATCCCCGTCGCCGAAGCCCTCGATCGAGTACCGCTTCGAGGCAATCGATCCGCTGCACATCGGCGACGGCAAACCCCCGCAGGGCGCGGATCCGGACAAGGACAACGTGCTCTACACCAAGACCGAGATGCCCGCCGACTCGTGGCGTGGCATCTTCCGACATCGCGTCGCACACATCCTGCGGGTCACCGGCAGGGAGGTGAAGGGAATCGACGAGCGACTGTTCGGGTCGGCGCGGACGGAGGGGAATCCCTCGACGGCGGGACGCGCGGGATCCTGCGGTTCGAGTCGTCGCCGGTGCAGCTGCCCGACGGCACCACCCCCGAACCGAAGGGGCTGCCGTGCCTGACGCAGGTCGCGATCGACCGCATCTCCGGCGGCAGCCTGATGAACTCACAGATGACGGCGGAGGCGTCGCACGGGTCGCTGTACTCGGTGCAGTACCTGCCGCCCGGCTCCACCCTGAGCCTGCGCATCCACGAGCTGCAGCCGCTCACCGACGAGGAACGCGACCTCCTCAGGGCCGTCGCCCGTGACCTTGACGAGCAGATCATCGGCGTCGGCGGCGGCACCACCCGCGGTTTCGGCTCCCTCAAGCGGAAGGACACCGACAATGGCTGACTGGTTTGCGCGCCCCTCACGGCACGCCCGGAAGGGGAGTTCACCGCCTACGCCTGGGCCGATCACACCGGCTGGCATGTCGCGCCCGAACCGCCCGAACACGTCATCCCGACCGGCCACGTCTGGGCCTGGGGCGGGAAACGACTGGGCGGCGTGGCGGAGGAGACCGACCGGTGCGCCGGCCTGTGGTTGCGCCGCGCCGACGTCACGCCCGGCGACGACTGGAAGCCGGCCACCGTCGATGTGCTCGGCTCGGCTGGGGAGGGAACCCTGCCGTCGCTGCACCGCGATAAGCGGTTCTTCCGCAGCGACGACGGCACCGCGAACTGGCACGGCTTTGCCGGCGCACATCCTGCGGGTGTCGGCCCCGGCGCGCGTGGACCTGTTCGACTGCCCTGCGGCGATGAGGTGACGTCATGGCCTGCCCCTCCTGCACCACCGAGCGGTTGACCACCGTCCGGCAGGGAGGGGCCGGTCAACGACCTCGACGACGGCACCCAGTCCGCCGGGTTGGTGCGCCCTGCAGCACCCGGTTCACACTGGTGGGTGTGATCCGCTCGCGCGCGCCCGGTTGGTCGAAAAGGTCATCATGATCCGACGCAGCGCGACGACACCCGTCCTCGGGAAGGTCATGGTGACATTGTCGAGAACGGTCACCTCGGGGTGTATCCGAACGTCACATGATCGAGAAGGATGCGTTGTCGATGACCTTCATGGACATCCATGTCAAACCTCCGGAACACTACGAGGGAAAGCAGAACTAGCGAGATGCGGGAAGCTGGGATTGAGACCTACCACGAGCCCCAGGGTCGCCAGCAGAAGAAACACCAGCGGAACACCTGCCAGTGACCACGGGAGCACGGCAACAGGAAGTAGAATCAGTCATCGTCGAGGTCCTCGAATCGAGTGGTGTGGTAACCCCGGTTCTTGAGGGCCTCGACCCACCATCACCCCACCGACACACCCGCCATCGGGATCCACACTCACCCCACGCTCAGGTACGAAGAGCCAGTATTCGGGGGCGAGGTGCGAGCCATGGCCACGATGACAGTCGTTGTCGCATTCCCAGCGACAGCTGCCCACGCGACGAGATCCGATATCAGATAGTCCTACTCCCTTCAGCAGCTCGATCTCCCGAATCCTGCTCAGTCTCAAGCTTCGACACCAAGCTTTCAAGAGACTGTCACCATGGATCCCAGGGTGAGCGGCCAAGTTGTCCCACACTACTCCAACTTCGTGAGGGCCTGGAAACGCCGTTTTTGACATTCTCGATTTAGTACGTGCACTTGCCCCGGTCCGGGTAGGACGCCCAGGATTCTTTTTGAACAGCGTAGTTTTACCCGCACCATTAACGCCGAGAACGCCTATTATTTTCCCTGCAGGAACATTGAAATCTGTGTCGTGCAAAAACTCTTTCCCTCCATAGTGTGCGCCGAGGTGGACGGGCTCGCAGCAGGATGCGCATGCTCATTGCCTTCCCGGAGTCAGCTGGTATTCGGCGTCGGGATGGAAGCCCTGCGGATGCTCGTGCGTGGCCACCACGACGAGGCGGTCCTCGGCGGGCCACCGGTCCATCTCATCCCACAGGACTCTCCGGGCGTGGTCGTCCAGGCCGAGGAACGGTTCGTCGAGCATGACCACCTCGAACCGACCGAGCGTGCAGACGATGAGCCACAGTTTGCGTTCCGTGCCTGAGGACAGTTCGCAGGCACGGACATCCAGCCACTCATCCAACCGGATAGGTACGCACGCGTGCCAGGACATCGTCCATGGCGGCTCCGGGTCAACTGGGCGGTGAAGGCGAGATGATCAAAGACGCTCATTGTCGGATGAGAGCGGGTTTGGTGCGCACCACTCGTCTGAAGCTACGGGCGGTCGCGCTGGCCGCGGGTGGCCACAGATTTCCACTCGCCCTTTCTGCGGTCTCAGATAGCCGCTGACGAGCTCGACCAGGGTGGACTTTCCGGCCCCGTTGGCGGCACGGAGCGCAACGACACCCGACCGCGGGAAGGCCATGGTGACGTCATCGAGAACAGCCACCTCCGGTGTGTACCCGAACGTCACATGATCGAGAAAAGATGCGTTCTCCACGACCTTCATAGACATCCATGCCAAACCTCCGAACAAGACGATGGGAAAGCAGAACAGCGAGATGGGCGAAACCAGGATTGAGGGCGACCACGAGCCCAGGGGCAGCCAGCAGAACCCCGCCAGGGCGCCGGCAAGTGACGTTCGTGCCCGCCCGTCGGGAAGCTCAGGGGCCGCGAACATTGCATACCCCAGAGCCCCGCCAGCTGCGTCGTCGTGGGCAGGAGCAGAGCCTCGAGGGACGGGGCGCAACCCAGACCGGCGCACAGGGCCAGGATCCCGACAGTAACGACAGCGCCGTCCACCAGATGGGCCATGGCAGATCCGAGTGCGAGGCGCCTCAGCGATGCTCCTGATTCCCAAGCTGCCCGGAGTTGTCGGCGGCAGCTCCGGACACCGAACCAGCAGACGCCCATGTCCCCCAGGGGCAGGGACATGAGAAACCCCGCGACGGCCATTGTGTTGGTGAGTATCGGCGTCACGTGGCCGAGCAAGACGTTGAGCTACGGTATCGTGAAACGGATACTGGCGGCCAGTGCTGCGAGCAGCACGCACAACACCACCATGCGGATCGTCATCGAACGCACCGGCGGCACCCATGTGCCACGGCGCAGTACCACGACCGTCATGGCCCAGGCCGGCAATGCGAGGAGACGACATCCCCGGCTCCGTCGGCGCCGCGTCGTTATTGCTGCCGGCGACGTGGTGTGGGCGAGCCGGTGAAGGCCGCGCCACGCAGCTACTGCAATCGCCAGAAGAAGAAGCGTCAGCGGAACCCCTGCCTGTGACCACGGGAGTGCAACAGCTGTCACACATAAGGCTCCCAGCAGCAGGCAGAAGGTCAGATGCCGCCACCCGATGTCCCGGATGGCGAGTTGCGCCATGAGTCCGAGCCGGGCTACGTAGCCGCCCAGGAACATCGCGAACGTGGCCACCACCGTCTCTGGAGTTGCGGAAACCCCCACAACAAACCACTGAAGAGCAGGCAACCGTACAGTGCTTCCAGCAGCGTCGGCGCCGCGAAACGAACCCCGAACCAGCTCCCCAGGCTCAGGTCGACCGCCCGCATGAACGGTCCCTGGGCTGGGGGCGGTCAGTCCTCACGCTCCTGGGTGACGAGCACCCGCACTGTTGTCCACACCGTCCAAGCCGTGGCAAGGGACACCCAGGGCACGAAGACCTCGATGGTGTTCAGCAGCCGTCCCACCCACAGCGCCAGCGCCAGCGCAGGGCACCAGCCCCAGGACCGCCACCATTCCCAGCATCAGCAGAATGGTCCGTGGCCGCCATGCGATACCGAACCTGGATCCGATGTCATAGGCCCACAGCAGGGCCGCCGCTCTTGTCTGACGCACGGGATTTCTCCATCAGAAATTCCGGCTCGGTCGCTCTGTTTCGCTGCGTGAGGCCCATGCCATGACGCAGAGGACGCCTAGAAGACCCGCGGAGACGATGCCGATCCATCCAGCGATGTTCTGAGGGATGAACGAGCCCGCGGTGGCACGATAACTGCCACCTGCGGCGAGCATCACAGCTCCGCCGAAGACCAGGGAGGCCCCCACCGCGCGTTCCTGGAGACCCAGGAGCAGAACCACCAGGATAATGACGCCGCCTCCTGCGATGAAGATGTAGGTGGCATAACCCTCGGCGATGCCCATTACCGCGGACAACACATTGCTCACGATGGCGAACACCGCCAGGGCCAGAAGCCAGGGTTTCGTGTTTCGAACCGGCATTGCGTCTCTTCCTGGGATCACTTGTGAAATAACTGGTTTCCTGCACGTCGATGTGCACGATCCACCCCTGCGGTTTCTCTGCTTGTGAATCCGGTTGGCTCAGCGGGTGGGATTGTTGTCGTGAGCATGGCTGGCCAGGCGTTTCAGCGTGACTGCGGCCGCCATTTGGAGCGCCAGGGGAAGCAAAAGGATCGCAGGGATCCACAGTCCGGCGAGGCCGTGTTGTCCGATGGCGTAGGGCACAGACAACACAGTGATGTTCCCGGTGAGGGCGATACCGAATATCAACCAGGCGAACGAGCGTTGGGCGTTTTTCTTCGGGCTTTCATAACCGGCTCCCGTCAGAATTGCAGGAAACCTTGGCTCTTGAACAGCGGTCGGGACTGGTCCGAATTTGCTGTCCTGTTCGCGAGTGCATGCTCCGGTACTGTGGTGTCACCATGCCATGAAATTGTATCGCCACTGACGCCGTCGCAATCCGGTTCTGCTGCTCCCGAGTAGGGGCGCAGCCTCTGGCGAGGCAGCCCCTTGATATGTTCGGACATGTGGGTCGCCGTAGGGGCCGGCCTCCGGACGTCGGGAGAACAACATGAGCAAGCGGATCGGTGTGGGGGTCATCAGCCTCGGATGGATGGGCAGGCTGCATGCGCGCAGCTACCGCGCCCTGGCGGAGCGCTATCAGGGCTGGGGGCCGAGGTGCGTCCGTCGCCGCCTGCGACCCCGTGGAGGCGGCCCGCGACGAGGCCGTCGCGGCCCTCGGGTTCGAGCGAGCCCACGCCGACTACCACGAGTTGCTGGCCGATCCTGAGGGTCGACGTGGTGAGCATCTGCTCCCCGAACTTCCTGCATCACGAGATCGCCCTGGCCGCCGTCGCCGCCGGGAAACCGTTCTGGATCGAGAAACCCATGGGGGTCTCGGCGGCGCAGTCGCGCCAGATCGCGGAGGCGGCAGAGGCAGCCGGGCTAATCACCGCTGTCGGTTTCAACTACCGTCACACGCCCGCCATTGAACGCGCCCGGCAGCTCATCCGCGACGGTCGGATCGGGCGCGTCACCAACGTGCGATGCTGGCTGATCGCCGACTACGGCAGCTCGCCCGAGGGGCCGCTGACCTGGCGTCACAGCCGCGACAAGGGCGGCTCCGGGGTCATCGGCGACCTCCTCAGCCACGGCGCAGACCTGGTGCAGTACCTCGCCGGGCGCATTGAATCCGTGACCGCGACGTCGGCGCAGTTCATTCCTGAGCGTCCCATCCCCACCAAAGTCGGTATCGGACACTCCGGCTGGGAGGTCTCCGACGAGCTCGGTCCCGTCGAAAACGAGGACTGGGTGGCGGTGCTGGCGCGCCTCGAAGGCGGGGCGGTCGCGACCATGGAGGCCAGCCGGGTGGCGGTGGGGCCGCGCGCCGAATACATCGTCGAGGTCTACGGGACCAACGGGTCGCTTCGGTGGAATTTCGAGCACCTCAACGACCTGTTCGTCTGCGCGGGTCGCGATCAGGAGTTCCAGGGCTACACGCGGGTGATGGCCGGCCCCGACTTCCCGGCGTTCAGCATCTTCCAGCCCAGGGCGGGCACCTCCATGGGTTTCGACGACATGAAAACCGTCGAGGCGGCGCAGTTCATCGAGTCGGTGCTGACCGGCGAGCAGCTCGCCCCATCCGTGGCCGACGGCTGGGCGGCCGCCGAGATCGACGAGGCCGCCGTCGCATCGGCTGCCGACGGGCGCTGGCACGACGTCCCGGAGGTGACGGGTCGCACCACCTGGGGGTCGTGAGGGCCGACTCGTCCGTGTGGCGATATGTCGCCGCGGGTCAGTGCAGCAGGTACAGCGACGAGACGATGGTCAGCGCGATGATCACGCGCGTGAACCACGTCTCGTCGATGTGGCGGATCACCACGAGACCCAGCCAGGTGCCCAGCAGCACGACAGGCGCCAGGACCAGTAGCGGCACCAACATCTCGCCGCCCAGCAGTCCGAGACCGAGCGAGAACGGCAGCTTCGCCACGTTGATGAGGAAGAAGAACCACGCCTGGGTGCCGAGGAAACGGATCATGTCGAACCGGGCCGCCAGGAAGTACAGCGTCATGACGGGGCCGCCGGCGTTCGCGGCCATCGTCGTGAAAACCTCCGAGGGCGCCGTAGCCGATCCGCGCCGGCGCCCCCTGTGCGGGTCGTCGAGGCCGCGCCGCATGTTCCACAGGGTCAGGGGCCGTCAACGCCAGCAGGATGACGCCGATGGTGCGTCGCATGGTGGTGTTGTCGGCCCAGGCCAGAAAAGCCGCCCCCAACGCCAGGCCGACGATCACCGGGGGTGCCAGGCGCAACAGGGACCTGAAATCGGCGTCCCTGCGGTAGACCCAGATCGCAACGAGGTCGCCGACCATCAACAGCACCAGCAGCACCGCCGTCGACTCGCGGGCGGGCAGCACGGCAGCGAACATCGCGGCGACGAGGTCGCGAGCCCAGGAAGTGCGGTTTTCGCAACCTCCGACGAGTAACGCCCCAGTGACCACCACACCCCAGGTCAGTGCCGTCACCTCGATCACCGGGCCAGCCTAGACACCTTCGTGCGGTGACGGGGCGGCGGGATGAGCTCGCCACTGGTCACCCAGATCGTCGCCGACGCCCTGCAACCCCACCCGAAGAAGCTCGACAAGAAGGCCCACGCGGCCCTGTACCCGGCGCTGCGCATGGTGTTCCCCGGCATCGCGGAACTGCGTGAAAAAGCAGGCTGAACGCCCGGTCGCTCAGGAAACGCCACTCGGGATGTCGGTGTGGGTGAAGTCGTTGCCCTTGAAGAGCAGCGGCTCGCCCGTCACCTTGGCGGCCGCGTAGCTGAAGCAGTCGCCGAAGTTGAGTTTCGCAGGCGAGCCTGACCCGCGACCGAACCGCTCGTGGGCGCGGATGGCCTCGCACAGGTGCTCGGCATTGATGTCGAGCACCCTCGATGTCAGTTCTGGTGATGAACTTCTCAGCAAGTCCCGGGCGCTCTCTGAGTACGATCGCGAGTTCCAACACAGAAGCAGCTGACATCCTGATGTTGTCTGTTGTGGCGAGAATTCGCTTGAAGGTCTCCGCCTCAGGCTCCTCGTTGAGGATTGCGACACCTACAGATGTGTCGACTATCACTTCGGTAGTCCATTCTCGTCGTAGATGTCGTCGTCTGTCAGGGAAAAAGATGCCGGTACGGTGCGGCTTCGGCCTGGAGTTCCTCGATGGCGGCTAGCCGGTCGAGTCGTCGTTGTTCGTCTTTGGTGAGCTGCTGCTCGACCGCGTCCCGGACCACCTCCGTGGCCGTGACGCCGCGTTGTTTCGCGAGGTGGTCGACCATGGCCCGCACGCGGGGATCGTCGATGATGAGTGGCGTCATGAGGGCAAGTTTAAAAGGGCCGCCAACGTGTGGGGGTTGGCGAACAGCTGGTGGGTCAGGTCGGGTTGAAGGTGGCGACCGGCTGGTTCGTGAAGCAGGGAGTAGTGGCCCTGGAAGAGGGCGTCGATTTTTGTCGAGCTGGCCGTTGCGGTGCTTGAGGATGTGGAAGGCCGCCTGGCCGCGCTCCCTCATCGGTGGGGTTCTGGGTGTAGAGCTCGGGACGGTGCAGCATGATGACGATGTCGGCGTCCTGTTCGAGCGACCCGGATTCGCGCAGGTCGGCGAGCTGCGGCACCCCGTCCTTGCGCTGCTCGGCGTTGCGGCTGAGCTGCGACAGCGCGATCACCGGCACCTCTAGCTCCTTGGCGAGAAGCTTGATCTGGCGCGAGAACTCCGAGACCTCCAGCTGCCGGGACTCCACCTTCTTGCCCGAGGTCATCAGCTGGATGTAGTCGATGCAGATCAGCTGGAGGTTGTTTCGCTGCTTGAGGCGACGGGCCTTGGCGCGGATCTCCATCATCGTCAGGTTGGGGAGTCGTCGATGAACAGCGGTTTCCCGGAGAGGGTGACGGAGCGGTCGGTGATGCGCTGCCAGTCGTTCTCGTCCATGCGCCCGCCGCGGATCTTCTGCAGCGGCACCGAGGCCTCCGCGCTCAGGATCTTCATCACGATCTCGGTGCGGCTCATCTCCAGGGAGAAGAACACCGTGGCCAGGTCGTTGTGGATGGCGGCGGCGCGGCGAGACGTCGAGGGCGAGGTGGACTTTCCCACGCCGGGGCGGGCGGCGACGATGATCATCTGGCCGGGGTGGAGGCCGTTGGTCAGGGAGTCGAGCTCGTTGAAACCGGTTGGCACCCCGGACAGGGCATCGCCGGAGTTCGCGATGGCCTCCATCTCGTCGAAGGTGGGTTCCATGAGCTCGTTGAGCGACTTGTAGTCCTCGCTGGCCTTGGAACCCGTCACCTCGAACAACGTCTGCTGGGCCTCGTCGACGATCTTGTCCACCTCGCCCTGCCCCTGGTAGCCGAGCTGCGCGATCCGGATCGAGGCGTTGACGAGGCGTCGCAGGACGGCCTTTTTCGCGCACGATCTCCGCGTAATAGGGAGGCGTTGGCGGCGATGGAGATGGATGCGAGGAGGTCGTGGGGTGAGACGGCCCCCCGACGCGCTGGAGGTCGCCGCTGCGACCGAGCTCGGCAGCGACGGTGATGGGGTCGGCGGGTTCCCCGCGACCGTAGAGGCTGATGACCGCCTCGAAGATGGTTTCGTGTCTGGGCTGATAGAAATCGCTGCCACGCAGTACCTCGACCACATCGGAGATGGCATCCTTGCTCATCATCATGGCCCCGAGGACGCTCTTCTCAGCCTGCGGGGTCCTGGGGGAGCATGACCCATCGGCTCCTCGGCGTATTGCTGCGACATGCATCCCTTCCCACACCCCGCCGACGCGCATGCGGCAGGGCTCATCAATCTAACCCCGCCCCACGACAATCTCCGTCCGCGGCGTGGAAAACTCTGTGGACAGCTGTGGAAAGCTGTGGAAGGCCGGTGGGGAAGCGACGGCAACGCTGACCGGAACCGGGGGAAAACCACCCGGAATCGTTATAAAACCGTTATCACTAGGGGCGAGTCGCGCTCGCGGGCGAGGATTCCGCGCTGCGTCTGCACTGGCATCGTGTGCATGCGCTGTGACGTTGTGACGCTGGCGTTCCCGTCGGGAAGGCGGGCGGACGGTGGGGTGTGCGGTGCGTGCGCGATCGGTGCCGTCTTCCGCAAAGTGCTGGATGAAATCTCCGCAAAGTGCCGGATGAAATCTCCGCAAAGTGCGGTAAGTTGGACTCATGGAATACCTGCCCCGGGGTCCTGATGCACGCCTGAAAACGCCTCTTGGCAGGGCATGGGGGCAGTCGTACTGGAGGGGCCTCGAGCTTGCGGTAAAACCTCGACCGGACTGCAACACGCCAACAGCTCTGTGAGATTGGATGTTGGACCTCAGGTGCGAGCGCTCGTCGAACACGACCCGCTTGCGTTGCTGGATGGGAAACCGCCGCTGCTCGTCGACGAGTGGCAACTTGCCCCGGATTTGTGGAACGTGATCCGGCATGAAATTGATGCCCGCCAAGCACCCGGACAGTTCATTCTCTCCGGGTCTGTGATGCCTCCCGATGATCCCGGGCGTCACTCGGGGGCGGGAAGATTCGCACGGGTGTGCATGCGTCCCATGGCTCTGGGGGAGAGCGGACGTTCGTCGGGGCAAGTCGCTCTGAAAGACCTTGGGGCAGAGCAGGGAGCTCTCGCTGTCAGAAGTCCTCTGGGGTACAGGGAGCTGGCGGTAGAGGCGTGCCGTGGTGGGTGGCCTGGGTTGTTGTCCACCGATCACAGACATTGCTCTCGAATTCAATGGATCGTACCTGCGTGACACCACCCTGAGTGAGATCGCTTCCACAGGCGGTAGACGACATGATCAGGCGCGTATGGAACGTCTGTTGAGGAGTCTGGCGCGCACCACCGCAACTGAGGTCACGGTGACGCGTTTGGCTGCCGATGTCTCGGCTGATGGGAGCGGGGCAAATCGTGACACCGTCAGGGACTATCTGGATTCCTTGACGGCACTCTACGTCCTTGAGAAACAACCTGCGTGGGTGTGAGTCTGCGTTCCAGGGCCCGGTTGAGGCGGCGAGCCAAACTGCATTTCTGCGATCCCGCGCTGGCGTGTGCAGCTCTCGGGGTCAACCCGAGGCGTCTGGCTGCCGACCCCGAGTTCTTCGGACAGGTCTTTGAATCGATGGTGTATCGCGACCTGAGTGCTTATGCCGACGCATTGGGGACGCATCTTCCATTACCGCGACGAGACAGGGACTCGAGGTGGACTTCGTTGTCGAGTTTCCAGATGGGACGTGGGCAGCGATGGAGGCGAAACTGGGAGAGAAGGCGGTCGCTTCGGCGGAGATGAACCTCTTGAAGTTGAAATCGATCGTGAACACGGGTCTGGTTGGGGAACCGTTGTTCCTCGCCGTGATCACGGGAGCGGAGTTCGGCTACACACGCGAGTCCGGGGTTCATGTCGTGCCGTTGGGGGCGATGCGGGGCGCGTGAGGCGACGGGACCCGATGCGGGT
>BNJT01000839.1_pt1 | contig 92297 bp, 137 predicted proteins | sample 8540491 | NCBI WGS metagenome assembly BNJT01 (sample SAMD00202455, study PRJDB9452) | human saliva metagenome | host: Homo sapiens | reverse complement strand
AAGGAAATATGACGAATTTGGTTTTTCCCTTGGGTTCTAAAATACTCTCCCTGCTTGTTCTGGTAGGGCGGGTAGTACTGGTTAAAACGAAACTGTTAAAAAGGAAGACAGCGTTGCTTTTATCGAAGATTTCGGTCTTTCTCCTGTCTCCTGTGTTATCGTGAGTTCCTTTTCCATGAAAGTAGACGGAAAGGCGGGGCAAAAGTCTTCTTCTCTGCTTTTTATGCCATTTGTGCAAACTTCCTTTTTCTCTTTCTCGGCACTTTTACTCAGAAAGCCGCTGCATTTAAGCCCTGTAGAGGAATGTCTCTAGAATACACGAACTGCAGGAAATTTTTGTTCTCCTCCATTGTTGCCAGTGTCCTGGGAGGGAGTATCTGCTTTTATGTAACGGCGTACACATCACCGTGTATAATCTCGCGCGAGTCTGGGCGCACGGAAGTTCCAATTTGTTTCAAGGAAAGGCAGGGCAGCAACACAAGAAGAACAATGCTTGAGAGAGACAATCTCACAGAGAGCATAATCGAGAAGAGGAGAACAGTCTAGAGGACAGAAACATGAAACGCCTTTCTTAAAATCCTGTGCACAACATCTCACAAGCAATTCTTTTGAGTGTCTGACAATTTCTGCACGAGGTTTCGCTCCCGGCACCGATTTTATGCCAAAGCGTCTCAGATTTACCGGAAAATGGTCAGCCGATCGGTATGATGATTACCGGTATCGTTTTGGGCGGTATGTCTTTCAAAAGATAGTGTCACTATCAGAAGAATCTATATGGTTACCGGCTTTCCGAGCTGGCTTTTCTTCCCTTTATCTACACCTGCTGTTGGTTTCTGTGCATCCAGCGGATAGGGCAGCTTTCTGGACAATCCCTGTCCTTTTCCCTCGTGACCTGTGCACAGGTGCCACATGGCTCCGGCGGCTGCAGATGTTTCCCAGTTTGCCATCCTCTATGGAAAGAGGAGTAGCCAGGCATGTCGAAACATTTTCACGACCCTCACCTACTATCATTCCATGCCGATTCTATGGTGTATCTTAGCGTGGTTACAGTAAGGAGGATCCTAGAGTACAAATCGAGGTCGATCCACCACCCTCCTCGCTACTTCCTAGCAAAAGGGCGCGGGTCGTGAGACGCACAAGGAGAGAAGATTCGATCCTCTCAGACCAGCTTGGACTTTGGAGACTGTGAGCGATGCGAGCACCTTCTGATCCATGCCGCTGGTGGGCTCATCAAAGACTTTGCCTGCAGATGGAGGGTTGCAGCAAGGGCAGGGAACATTGCTTTGTCCCGCCGGAAGGACTCTTGTGGGATGACGGTCCTTTTAGCTCGGATAGGATGCTAGCGCGATTGAGAGTTCTTCTTTTGTCGTATTATGTGGCAATGTGACTTGTTTTGAACCGTTTTCTTGCCCGTCTATGTATCCCTTGCATCCCCTCTCTCTCAGACTTCGTTTTGACCTGCTCTTTCGGAACCCATCTCTTCTTCACGAGTCTCAAGCAATTACTGATTCACGTCTTGCACTAACTGCATGGCGGAAGAACCTGAAGCCGCTGTCTCTGAGTTCTTTGAAAACAGAGAGAGATGGCTTCCTTACTACGTTCTCAAGCCGCTTCAGGCTTACGAAGAGATTGGACTTTCCGATTCCGTTTTCTCCACGTACCGTAAATCTTTCCAAAGAGAAGAGAGGCAAGCAATCTTCCGCACCCGATAGCTGCAGTGCTCACCTCATTTTCGTCCATTCCGGAGAGAGTTCCGAGCTTGCTTCTTGCGCGAAGTCCCATGAAGCTGATGCTCCTCCGGAAGAGACCAAAATCATCGGAAAAGAACTTACAGAGTCTTCCCTATACAAGCCACCCGGTCAACCGAGTCCATCAGATAGCACAGGCGGTGTTCAGCAATAAGAATCGTAATTCCTTTTCTTTCAGAGTGTGTGGAGCATGACAGTTTTTCAGAGACGGCAATGGAGCCTTCGTCCAGATTGGAAGGCTCGTCCATGGCTCAAGAAAAGGGCAGCCGGAGAGAGAGATAGGCGGAAGCAAAGGGCGAGAATCTGTTTTCTCCGCCGGATAGAAAGCGAAGATACTTTCTCGTCAAGCAGTTTTCGGTAGGGAAAATGGAAGAGAAACTCTTCCATTCGCACTGTCCATTTCCAGCGTCCAGTCCCATGTTTTCCATGGTGAAAAAGCAATTCTCTTGTGGTGTTAATATTAAAGAAATGGGTTTCGTTTTGGAAGCGGTGCGTCAAATCCAGAGCAATTTTAGCAAGTGGGAAGGGAGGCAAGTCTTCCCCTGAGGGTTTCTGCTTTTTCCGTTGCTTAGTACTGATCAGCCAGTCCATGCATGAATCAGGGAGGATTTCCCTGCCGCTTTCTCTCCCAAGAGGAGGCACTCTCCCTCTTTCATCGAGGAGGGTTATGTCACTGTAGCACCGGGGGCATTTCTCATGGGATAAAGAAAATTTTCCGAAGAAAGCGCAAAACTCCACTTTTATCACTGTACTGTCGACCAGTTCAGCTGACAATCTAAAGCGGGATAGGAGGATGGATCTTCCCTCCTCAGTTCTCGCCAGTTGCACCAGGAGGAAGAAATAAGCGTGAGTCACCGCTCAAATAGCGTGCAGTCACCCGAATTTCAAATAGTGTAGTCACCAGATTTCCCAAATGGTGTGAGTCGCGAACTCCCAAAATAGCTTAGCAGTATCAGCAGGATACAAAATAGAAAACATCCACACGATTTGCGAGACGAACCGTATGGTGGCGCATCTTTTGACACGTTCTCGATGCATTGCGGGTTCCGCCACCTTCGCATGATATCCTCCGCAACATTCGAAAGACTGATGGGGAGAATGGGCTGCTTAGAGCGGAGTTTGGACCGTTCCGGGTCTGAATCCCCGAATCTTCGTGGCTCGCTCAATGGCTTTTCTCCCTCCGTGAAGGCAGGACGGAACATCACGGCAACAGGGATAGAAATACATTGGGGGATATGGAAGAGGAAAATCCATGGAGCTTGAGATTGAACCCCACATCTGAGAGTCCTCATAAGAAAAGCTTCCCACTGCAAGATAAAAGGTAGTGAGGCGAAAAATACAGAAGGAAAACAAGTGCGTAAGGGGACCGGCACTCTAAAATACTGGGCGCCAGGAGCAGCGCAGCGCAGCACAGAGGAGGCGAACAGCTGCAGTTCTTCCGGAAGCCATTCAGAAAGAAAGACAGAGAAGGAAAGCACCGCTGCCCATTCGCTGTATAAAAGGAGATAGTGCACATGATTGCTTGAAGCCTAAAACGGTAAAACGAAGCTACAGTTTTATCGGGTTCCGGATTAAAAGGTTCCGTTTTTCTGCCCAAGGTTTTTCTTTGATGCTACGCTCTAAATTAACCTTATATTTTTGCATTTATTTTCACTCCAGTACTGTTCTATTTCGTACTATTCTATTCCATATTGAAACCTATTCCGTATTGTGTAGCTCCACGTGTTGCTCTGCTTTCTGCCTTGTTCTCGCTCGTTGCTCTGCTCCGTGTTTCTATACACACACTTCCCGCTTGCTTTCAAAATGCTTCTTCAATAGCTTTCTTCCAGAAAGGCGCAGGCAAACCGAAAAGACGTGCAGACGCAAACGATAGACACATATTTTGCACCATGAGCTGATTTTCCAATCGCATTGCCGTAGTTTCTCACACTCTTTGATAACCATCTCCATAGCGACTCTTTGCAGAGGCATTTTGTGAAAGAATGCACGGCCCAGAGACTAGCACCGCATAACAGCATCGTGTGGCAGAGGCGGATTGGCGTAGTTCCCCATCCGCCGGATTCCTGCTGACGAGGCAGAGAGAGAAGGGAGGGAGAGGCACCACAAAGAAGTATGTCCAAAGAGGAACATGATACAGGGGGTAATCATGCCGAAAAGTGAGAAGCCGAAGGTTTAGTTTACCTTGCCATAGGAAAGGCGCGACGATCGGGCCCGCCGATGAGCGCATAGGCAGCGTGGACCAGATACATCAAGGACGACGCCCATCATTCCCATGCAAACATAGAGATAAAGGTAAATCACGGCAAAACACCGGGTAGACACAAGTCTTTGGAATAACATGGTCAGTTTTCTATGATTCGTAAAGCAAAGTCTCCTTTGTAACGTAGAGCGGCTTTAATAGCTGGAATTCTTCTGCAAAGCCGAGCTCTTTCTACGAGATTCCGATAGACTTTGCGTTAATTCAGCAGTTCTGCTCGTAGAACGCCCGGCCGTCCACCTCTCCGGAGGACAACGCTAAGACTACGGTCTACTACTTCTCGACAGACTTCAAACGATGGAAATAAGAACCACAGTTTCGAGACACGGATCAGCTACTAGAGCTTTCCTGGATCTTTCATTATCAATATATCAGATTTTGCGGCAATTTCATCTAAGAGGATGTATGGAGCGTCCTATAGAAGGCTCACGCAATGGAAGAGCGCTGCCTTTTCTCCGCCGGAGGAGGTTCCGCGCCGTTTTCTCCGATTCTGGTTTGGAAAGCCACTCAGGAAGCTTTTCAATAATAGGAGTCCAATTGACAGTTTCAGCAGACGTGCGCTTCCCTGACTTCATCGTCCGTGGCATCCGATCTTCCCAGACGGATATGTTTCAAGGATAGTGGTATTAAAGAGGTTTCACTTCCTGAAAAGACCATGGCGATGCTTTTGGAAGAGGAAAATGGGGTCGGTGGCCGTGTTTTGTAAATCACTTGCCTCCGATTAGAGTCTTTCCGACGCATCACACGTCACGAGTCTATGGACAGTAGGCGTAAAATGGTGGTCCGCAGCCGGAGCGGGCCCACGAGAGCGAGTCTCCTTGGGCACCGCTACCGACATGGAGATCGTCATGAGATCGCCTGCTCTTTCGTTGCCGGGAGAAGGGACCCATCCTGACAGTCAATGGAGGTCAGAAGCGCTGCTACTCTCCTTCCCTGCTAACACCGCTGGCCTTGATTTCGGAGATACGCTGCACCGCCGAGTGCTGATATAGAAGATTTCCGTCAGCTCTCCTTGCGAAATCTCCAGATTTCCTTTAGCGCTGGCTTCATGGAGGCGATAGTAAAGCCACGTGAGGAGGGAAAGGCTGCCACATTTGATGAGCAGAATACCGACGAAAATCACCGTATGTACCTCAGGAAAAGCAAAAATGGATGAGCGTCCAGCGACGATAAAGGGCGTTTTCCGTCCTGCTAGAGTGGAGCTTTTCTTTGTGCCATCCATTTTTGAAATAAAGACTTCTCGAGACCTCCCTGCTCAGGAGAAAACTGCTGATTTCCCTGATGCTGGAGCGATATGCTCTTGAAGCTTCCGCATTTTTCCGCACGAGGGCCATGTACTTTCACGATTGTTTTCTGGCACGAGAGCTTTTCTCGATAAAGGGAATCAAAGAAAGGCGCTGAAAATCGTGCAGGGAGAAGGGTGGCAGGGACTGGCTTCCAGTTCGAGAGCAGCATGAGGGATTTCCATAATCAGGAAGAAGAAAGAGTTTATCATACCACACGATTTTGGGGACCGCGGAATGGCTTAGAGCCATGTTCAATCCTCTCCCACGTCGGACATAGTAGCTCCGACAAATCGCTTTAAGTCGCATGCTTGGAAAAATAGGCAATGGGAAGGTCTGCTACGGGTTTCTGCAATGTTCTTTCTTAAGTTCGCTTCGAGTCACTGTAGAATTGCGTGCGAGGCAGGCACATGTCATGCCCAGAAGCAGGAGGTACAGAGGACTGACAGGATGCAGCTTGCCGGAAACAAATCGCTCCCATGGTGAAAAGGGCCAAGTCCTATCCGCATTTTCAGAAGGGCTTTGCGAGGATAGAGTAAAGGGCATAACGGAGGCCCCATGTTGATTGCAATGGAGTGCCGAGAAAGCAGTAGAGCTGGCTTTTTGCAGGTTTTTGCGCATAGCCCTGATCCGTGAGGGAGGAACGCTGTTTTTGAGACAATTCTTCATCTGTTTTATCCTCCAATCTTCCGTAGTCTGGTGAGGTTTCAGAGTGTAGCGACTATCTTTTGGAGGAGACAGCTTTACTGGCTACCTCAGCTCCACAATCTCCCTCTTCCAAAACCAGTGGTATTTCGTGGGAGTCCCTGAATACTATGGACAGGCGTCGGCAGTCGCCGATCACGGTGCACCTGAGACCAGGTTGCCCAGAAGCATTTGCGGGGCATACTCCCACAGTCACATCGCATCAGTGCAGGCGCTGGCCGTCCAGGAGCGTCACGATGGGGCATCACTTTCACAGAATCAGCACTGCTTCGTGGCAGAAGGTCTGTGTTTTCCTCACGCCGGAAGGTAGAAATGCCTTTACGAGTACAGGTGAACACCATTACCTCGGGAAAACGTTCAGAATTTCTCTGCGACCTGCCAGGTCCAAAGGCACGTGATGGACTTCTTCCTTTGGGTAGCATCGGGTTTTCCGAACATTATCGCCGTCGTGATCGAAGACGCGGTGCTGTCCTGAAACAGCAGAGGAGAATGAGCGCCGGAGCGGCATCATACTGCTTGTAGCTTTCAATAGAAATTTTACGAGTTCGAATCCTGTCCTTTATCACTCTGCTGTAGAGCCGGAAAAGCTTTTGCGATGGTGGACTTCTCCCGAACCAGAATTGCCCACAGGGCACAGCTTTTCCCTCTCACCAAGCGGAGAAAGCGCTTCAAAACTTTCGCTTGTCTCCGTAGGAAAAATCCCGCATCTTGGAACTCCATCGCTTGGCAGTTGGGAAATTTTTCTTCCTTGCCCAATGTGATTAGGCTGTCTTCCTGCATTGCATGCAGAAACGCTTTCCATTTCCTCGATGCCCGAGCTGGCGTTAAAAATGTACATGCCGGACCCCGCAGTTTTCTCACTGAAAGCCCGCCGCATGATGGCCCGATCCAGAGAAGACCATGATCGCAATCGGAGTCGAGTGATCCAGACAGGTTCTTTACGAGGAGAGGATACGAGGAATCGACGCAGAGTCAGGGTTAAGCCTAGGAAAAGTCCATTGGTAGAGAGAACATGAGTCACAGCCGCGACTGTATTCATAGGCGTGCTGCTATAGTTTTCAATGGCTTCTTTTCATGGCTTTTGAGGAGAGCTTTGCAGAAAGCGGTTTCAGAAGAGCTTCCGCAGCCCTGGATGCTCGAACATACTCCACGGTTTTCTGCACTAGAGATGGTTTGGAAGTTCCTGAGTGAAAACTTCGCCACCAGTTGGCTGCCGCCATGTTTCTGGAGAGAGCAACGTGAGAAGACAAGAAGCAGGAGAAGTGCGAGCTCCACAAAGCCGAGCGCTGGGCTTGAGAGAGCACAAGAAAGGCCCCAGGCACTGTCCAGCAGGAATCAGCAACGGGCCCACTGCCTGATGGGACTTTTCTCTGCATTGCTGCATCGTAGTATTTCAGATATAGCCGGAAGAATGCTGCGGGTCGTAGAGCGAAATGGAAAGCTGATGCTAAGCCCTCAGTCCCTTTCTTCCGGAGATTTGTCTCTCTCTCTCTCTCTCCAGGCGGAAAGTGCAAGATGTGGGATAAGACACCGGAAGAGAGATAGCAAAGATCCTGCCAGAGTAAAGCTGAAGTACAGATTTTTCAGGCCTCATGGCGCTTAGCTCCTGTCAACTTCAAATCTTGGAAAAGAATTAAGTTTTCAAAAAGTGAAGTGAGCACTCGGCGTGAGACCAGAATCCGCTCCACGGAAAGAAGGAAGTCAGGATTGAGAAGAGTTCGGCACGATTTTCGGAACGTGAGCAGAAAATACTTTTTATAAACGTTCATGGAGGCCCTCCTACAAATGTTAGTAACAACTATCTAAAATAGTGACAGATAAGCATGATATTGATAAATATCCTATATGATTAGTGATTATATAACAATAGAGGCGCAAGTATGTTTTGCTAATCGTTCTATACTCAATAGATTTTATTTTCAAGGATGAAATTTTTGAAATAGAGAAAATGGAGATGGGGACAAGGATATTTCATTTTCAATAGTTGATGGTATGGGAGTTTTTCTCATGCTGCTGATTTTTCTGACTGCTCACGCATGAGAGTGAAAGGGGAAGGATGGAAGGTTCAATGGAAGAAGAAAGAATTCAGAAAATCGCGTCGATTTTGAGCAAGATACAGGCCACGGAGGAATGTAGAAGGTGCTGAAAAGAAGCCCGAGAAGGGTGCACCTCTTCACGGAAGCTTGAGTCTCTTGCTTCCTTACCATAGTGTTTCTATAACGAGAAGACGGAGCTTTATTTTCTGCAGGAGCGATTGCGAGGACTGAGCTGGATCTCATTGACAAGAACAACAAAGTTTGCTTTACAGGAGCTGGAGCATGAAAGAGTTCTAAGAAGAAGGAGATTAAGCCTTGGCATTTTCGTTCCGTTGTTTGCCTCCGAAGGAAAGGTAAATCGTAGAGAATCAGGATGAGGTGCTTTCCATTTGCAGAAAACGCCAGAACGTTTCTATCACAGAGTCCAGCTGAAGAAATCAGAAAGAAAAGCGAGGGGCAGAAAGTAAATGTATGCTTGTGATGACGAGTCAGCCGAATGAGCAGGAAAGATACTCGTAAAAGAAGCATAGAAAGTAAAACTTATCAAAGGAGAAAGCTGTGAAAAGTTCAAAAATGTCTACACATAATATGGAGTCCATGAACTTGGGGCACTGCTCTCGCCTTTTACTAAGCCTCGTACAACTGAGCGGTAGTCTTGTTGCTCACGCTGCTGCAGCAACACCCTTCGGAGAGTTGGTCTGTTACAGAACAACGCTATTTCTGATGAAAAGTTTTGTCACTTGTAACGGATACTACAGACGATAACACTGCGTTTCTGCCATGTCGCAAAGTACAGCTGAGCAATCGAACTACTTTCTCATTCAGACCTATGTTGCAAGAGATCCCTTTGTTAATTTGATTTTACAAGCCTTCAGAGTATGATTTCAGTCTTTATGTGTTACAAATTCTTCAGCTTTGTCCGCATTAGCTTCACGCTGTCCAGGAAGGAAGCTCCACGCATTTCGGTGGGTTTCCGCTCCTCACTCTCACTAAGTTCAAATTCCGAGAGCACGGAATCTCCGGTGATATGGATTGTCGAGAAAGTCCACCTCTTCCAGGGTGCTTAGTCAGAGCCGTCCAGGCCAATCCGGAGCTTTGCGGTTGTGTTGCGCTGATGTCAACGAGACTCTTTAAAGAGCCTTACGTAATGACCAGAAAGGAAAGGAATTTAATATTGGCGAAAGCGTCTTCCGACTCGTTATCCCGCATTCTAAGAATAGCCTGTGTCAGCGAAGTCGGCTCTCCACCGCCGTTGTCATCGCCATGCGGCCAGGAAACAGGAAGGACAGGATCACTACTCTGCTACTCGCAGCGCTGTTCGGGTGAAAAGTTCTTTTACGGTATTTGTAAAGCGTCTCTGTATAATCCTTACTCAACAGCTGACGAGGTCCACAGAAATTTCCAAGCGCCAGAAAGAGAGGAAGTGCCCGAAGGACAGACCGAGGATGCCGGCTCACCTCATCGGTAATGCCGAGAACACTATAATGATACAGGTTCGTTCAGTAGCATTCATTCCCTGCAAAAATCAGCGCTGTATTCACTGCATGGTTATCGATGGGTGAGATTCTTTATGGAAGCTGCATGGGAAATAGATCTCAGTCCATGGAATAACACTTCCACATTTTCCAGCGCAACCCATATAAATCCAAACAACACAACACCAACACAAACAAAAACCACACCAACACAAACAACAAACAAAAAGACATCCCAATCAAATCAAAATCGAAAATCAAATATGCCCCAAGTTCAAGGACTTTCAATTTCTGGCATAGTTTCTGCACGAGTTTAAGTCCCTTCACATCCTTAAATTCCGTGAGAGCTGAGCCAGCTGCGCATGCGGAAAGTGCACGAGGATTTTTCACGGTAGAATCATTTCTTCGTTCCCGAGTGGGTCCAGCTTACTCGAGGAGCTGCCAAAGAGAAAGGAGAAGGTCCGTGGAAGCATGTCTCCATAAAACCCCAGAGCAAGCGTCTTTAGCTTCAGGAAAGTTTCGAAGGAACAGAAGCCTTCGATATAGTCATCTATCAATATGAACAGTGACGCTGCAGGAAGAAAAATGCCCAGCAAAAAGGGCGTCCGGGTCTTCCTTCCGGTATTCTCTCGAAAATCAGAGTAGGAATCACCGGGCAGCATCGTCAGCGCGTCATAATGTTAGCAAAGAGACCGAGAACCCTGCTCAGGGTGTGCGAAAAGGTTTCAGATGACTTTGAAAATCACACTCATTTTGTCCGGGATAAGCGCGGAGATTGGTCCGGATTCTTCTTTAAAGGTCTTACGCACATCAGGTCGGCATCATGGTTGAAATGCACTGATATATCAAGGAGGTTGAGCGTGGTGAGCGTAGAAAACCTACTGCCATATCCGCGCATTACAGCTCGATGCAAATGTATCTGCTAGCGCAGGAAGAGTAAATGGTTTCAAGTCCTTCAGCTGTGCCGTCCTCATTCACAGACTGCAAGGAGTCAGACTGCCGACTGCTATTATTATCGGATCAGCGCTGTTCACTGGACGACGGGCGGCGATGGAGCTATAATCCTCCGTTGTGATATCCTGGGGTTGCTCCGAAAGCCTTTTCTGCACAGCTCTTTACGGAGTCATCCTCCGGCACGCTTCGGAACGTTGCCGAAAATCGCATGCAGGAAGTGTTTAGCATAAGACGGCCACGAGGTGTACGGAAAATGTTGCTGAGGATGAACTCGAGCAAAAATACGATTCCGCCAATGATGGCTACCGCCACCGATTACACCGAGAATCTGCTGACCGGGGCGCTTCTTTTGCCCCATATTGACATTATCGATGATATACAGATGTCCTGTAGCAATGTTTCGGCTTATTCGGCTCGATTATGGACTGCTTTCGTCTTGCACCAATAGGCACGGGTCACGAAACCTTCCTTCATTCACATCCGGAGATCAGCACTGGGTCTCCCGTGGCAGTTCAGGCATTCCATTTTGTGGGTTCATATTTTCTCCTCTTTTCTGTCTCTCAGTAGTGATAGTAAAGATGTTGTCACAATGCATATTGGGACCAGGTTCCAGCCACTATTTTCTTTCGCTTTTGCGAACTTTTTAGAAAGTGTAGCACTGATTGGGCATTTGTTTTGCAGCGGTGGAGATTTTGCTGCTGGCACAGCGCAGTAACAAAATCATAAATATTTTAATGACGTTGAGTCAGGACTAATGATAAAGTCGCGATGGCAGAGCAGAGCAGTCAATGAAAACATTTAAATAGACTTTTAATGGTTTGACAGCAATATTTCCTTATACAATGCGAAGTTTTATGTCATCAGTTTTTAATTGGTTTTCTTGGTGCAAAAGGAAGAGAAAGGAAGAAAGAAGGAATCTGCATATATATACCAAGAAAGCAGTGGGTTTAGAACGCTTGCCCTTGCCACGCACCTTGCCGTTGCAGCGATTATCGATGACGTCGAGATACGACGACCGTTTGCCGAGACAAACAGAGTAGAATTACAGGAAGTCTGGAAGGTAGAGAGGGAGTCAGTGGATATTCACAGACGGACGCTACCGAAGGTAGGATGGGTAGTTTGCACGGAAAGAGGTGGTACTGCTTGAGTCCCGAGAACGGGAAGCTTAAAGACCGGCTGAAGACAACGCACTGCTAGATGGGAAGTCCTGTCTTCTTAAGTGATGATACAGGAGATCGAGGCAGTTCAGGAAGACGCGCTGCTGCGGTTGGCAGTGGTGGATTGACGCTGTTACTGTGTATTTGTGCGGAAAGATGTGCAATAGAGAACTGTGCGGTTACCAGCGGAACAACTCCGCGGGTGACGGTAGATACAGCGCCGGACGCTGGACAAAAGGGCGGCCCTCCTGTGTGTGAAAACCAGAGGGACTCTCTTCTTCCCGGAAAAGTGCACGGCAGGTGGCCGGTGCGGACAGATTCAGTTCCTTCCGGCGGAGCAGGAGAGTTCCGGCGGACGCTAGCGGCGGTGGAAGCAGCCTTGGCGCGGAAGTTCTCAGGAGGCGGTGGACAAGAAGTAGCGGCTCGGGGAACACAGCGGAATGCGAGGTCAGGGTAAAGCGGAAGGAGAGTTCCGAGAGCGGTGGCTTACAAAGAAGACGATACCAAAGAAAGGAGATCCGAAACGCAGGAAGAACCAAAGAAAGAAGAACCTGCGGGAGAGCAGGAACGTGCCAGTCTCGCGTAGCAGAACTGCACGGACCAAACTGGTACGCATACCGAGGCTCGGAAAGGTTTCACTCTCTCTTGCTAGACGGTACGAAGGACTATACCGTGCAGTGGGCCGGAACGGACATTTCCTCCCGCTCACACGAATGTGGACGATTCCAGGCAGATTGCGAGAGTGGAGGCTACGGTTGCACATCCAGAAGACACTTGCGTTGAAGTAGAAAATCGGACGGGAAGAAGCAGGAAGTGCTAAGCTGGAAGAAGGAAGAAGCCCAAGCGGAAGGAGGTCAAGGTAGACGTCACGGCGCAGGCGACCGCAAGGCAATGTCAACGGTACATGCTTGCACAGGGAACGGCGACGGTGACCACCGTACTACTTCCAGCGCATTTCAACGGAAGGACGGAAGAAAGATTTACGCCGAAGAGCACGCCTTCCTCTTTGAAAAGAAGAACCGAGGATCGGATGCCATTCAGGCGGAATTTTATGTGAAAACCCGTCGTTGTGGTACATGATGCGGAAGGAGCAACGGCGTCGGCGGAAGGAGATCAAAGGCAGAATTCAGCGCTGGGAACGGATAAGGAGAAGACTGATTTAACACTGGCGTGATCGATTTTCGCTTCTTCGTTGTAGAGGCCAATGCACTGTCGCAGAATCAGAATTTAAACTGACAGAGCGGATCCGGTATCCGGAAAGCGTAGCTGTATGGAAACATTTGCTAGGTGCCGGTCGGACGGAGACAATAGCGTTCTCGCGGACTCTGCTCGGCCACGGCAGATTTCACTCCAAGGACGGACGAGAGTCATCGCTCTTCCGTGAGTTGCAAACAACACAGCGAGATTCAGGCGGACATCGCGCAAGGAGACCATGGCACCGAAGACCGGAGATAGGAGGTCGAGTTCCGGATTAACTGGCGAGAATGGAAGAGCTTCGGAAATGAAATCAAAGTCGATGATGATATGCGGGTGACTTTGGGAGAAAGCCGAGCGGAAAGGAAAGCTTTCCTTATCGATTGGTTGCTTCCAACTTCGGCGGCTGATTTTCATCCTCTATGGCACTTTGAGGTTCCAATAAAAGAAGACGGTCAATGCCACCAGGTAGAGGCCGCGTGTATACCATTAAGATTAAATATTCCGGCTGTATCCTGCACTCCTCAGTAGTGACAGTTTATCGTTTACAAGGGGAGAGGACGAGAATACGGAAGACAAGCAGGAAGACGCGGCAAGAAGCAGGTGCGAGAGCTGCCCACAGCGGAAGAAGGCGGATGCGGTTTCTGCCTGCGGCAGCAAGCGGAAAGCTTCCACCCCCACGAAAGAAGGAATCCGGGAAGGAGGGGAAACGTCGAAATGACGCGGCGGTGTCCTCCATAGCAACCCATAGCCGGAACCGTGAAATACCACTTGTGAGATGCTGGTATTTGACTATGATGCTCAACGAAAATGCCCTGGTTTTAAAGTGAGAGTACAATGACCCTAAACGAAGATGCCAGAATCTCGTAACGGGTACACAGCGCATGCTTTGAAAGCCGCTTCGATGTTGCCTTTTTGATGAGAGGGCAAAAACTACTGCAAACTACGGTAGAAAGAAGAGTATATGGATGCGCGCTGAAGGAGGACGAGAGACGAAGGCGGAAAGATTCGCTCCTATGGCAGTGTTATCGGAAAGAGGCCCAGCGCAGGCAGCGATTTTAACGCAGGCTATCGGAGGTACCGTAGTTTCTGGAGACCGGGTGGACGCTCCAGAGTCTGTGTGACGGAGATTCAAGAGGTACAAAGGGAGAGGGATACACCGAGCTGTAGCGCTTTGACCATCAAGAGGGGAAGGAATTGTTCTCGCCGCGACGGCATAATATCTTTCGAAGATGCAAGGATGTATATGTGTACTGCCGATGGCGGCAGTGAAAATCAGATGAATTATATAATGTCCGAAGAGGTCACGATTGTTGATTCGGAGAAGAACTGCATACCACCTGTCGTTATGCTTTAATTTCCTGAGATCCGTTGACTCCCGAGTCGGAAAGGCGCGCGATTGCAGCATGATGCAGAGCGGACTACTAAGAAGGTGGATGACCACTCTTACGATTACGCAGGAAGAAATCACCCGTGGAAAGCCGACTCTGGTGGGAGAAGCCGCAGTTGGAGAGAAGCACTGGCACTCTCCCTTCGAGGCTTGCGATGCACTACCACGCTTTTGCAGGGTTTCTTTACAGAAGACGGCAAGTAAAGAGACTCTTCTGGATGCGTCTGCGGGCGAGGAACTTCCGGAAACAGTGACTACGTTTTGGATAAAGAGAATGACCAGCTGATCGTCAAAGGCCGGACGCTTCCAAGGAGGCGAGGCAGAGTACACCGTTGCTGCGAAAGTGATGAAAGAGCAGAGACGGAACGCTGAACACGAGCCTTCAGAGTGAAAGAGACAGTCTGATACGCAGGAAGAGCCGAGGAAGAAGAGGACAAAGGACTGGGGTACCCGGAAGTTCGAGTACTGAGGAAGACCGGAAGGAAGGATATAACAATCGAAATGTACTTTCTTTTGTACCCGGAGGTCGTATCCGAAAAGGATGTTACCAATTACTATGGAGAAAGTCAACAAAGGTGGTGGTACTTGGTGTGCCTCATAAAGCACTGCCTACCACACGGAGTGTGAATCGGAAGGACGCGACACACGCGTTTACGCTTTAACAACGCGGCGGAAGTGCTGGCGGTATCTGTCTTTCTCCTCTGCTTTCGAAGAAGGGAAAATGTGATTGGGAGTCTATCGCAGGCTATAAGCGTCCTGCAGTATCAGGGTCACTTTGAGAAGGAAAAGAAGAAGCCGATGACTTAGCGGGTGCCTGGAAGGCTGGAAGTGAAGAGAAGGGAAGTGTTAGAGGGCATTTGTATATTTCTTTCGACAACAATCAGATCAGAGTGATAGAGGGTTACCGAGATACATAGCAAAAGTGAAGTCTATTACTGCATGGTACAGTGCACAGTAAAATCAGTGGAGAAATGACTACATGAAAGGAAGACGGCTTACACGACTCTGGATATCAAGGAAAGCCAATGGCAAGAGAATGCGATTTTCCATTTCCGATTCGAAAATGACCGATGCAAAAAGACCAGGTCATTGTGTGTACAGGCGGAAGGCTATAATGATTTAGTGCTAACTTAGTCAAGTACTGCGAGGCCAGGTGGGACGATTCTCTCTTGGAGAAGATCCGTTTTAGAGAGTTCAGTTTAGCGAGAGAAAGGAGGCAGAGAGAGAAGTACGCGAGTACTGGAGAGGCTACAGAAGCGCCTGCAGCAACTATGGGCAAAACACTGGAAACTTCTGAAAACTGCTGAAAATGCAATGAAGATAAACGAGTTCTGACAATAGACGATTTCATAAAAGTATCATAAAAAGCAAATTGCACTGAGTATTCGCTTTCTGTGCAGGAGACCTCGTGCTCTCTCTCTCAGAAGGAGCTGCAAAAGAAATTAAGTATAATTTTCTAAGCAATATAAGGTCTGAACTTGTGCACGCTCTCCTATCAAGCTTCGCCACATGGCGGATGCCGACTTGAAAAACTACGTTTCTCTCTTGTTTTTCCTGCAAGGAGTACCGACTGGGCTCAGACTACCCACGTTCGAGGCCCTATATTGCAGGATCTCGTGTTATTTTAATACAGCCAATGGCTACATCCCTCGTTTAGAAAGTGCCGCGCGCCGAAACTATCACTACGTTCAGGGATATGGTGTCCGGTGACCGGAAAGGTAGACCCATGACACGACGATGGCGATGCGTGCGGAAAATCAAATCTGATCGCGAGTGAATGGTTTGTCAGTGATAGTCGACTACTAGCTTTGCATAGCGGATGTTTTTGAATCTCTGCGAGAAGCTGATAGCGGCACAAACAAGGATGCTGTGCATGTGGTCATAATCTGCTTTTGTGACATAATACTGCCAACTACTGCTTCTTTATACATATAGGAAAGCACTTACGGGTATCGGCCTCCTTCTAGGAGGAAATATCTGGCCATAATGCATTCTGTAGCTTCTACATGGCAGGACCGGAGTTGATTTATCTTATACCGGATTAGATTTGGCATGAACGCCGGTGTTGTCATCTCCGGGATGCGCGTACGTATTCAGTACTGCATGTTGCACTTATTCACGAGTTGGAAGAGACCGCTCCAAATCAGGAGCGTGTATAGCTTCTGCAGAGGAACCTTTCACCAGCTTTCGTTCAGAATCGGATGGGACGGCGCCTATCTGTATCAGGAGGAAATGGGTTTAGATTAATGGTGGCGAGAGCGCGCCGAGTTCCCATGAGTGAATGCCAAAGCTGATAAAGGTTTCTGTGATGAGCTTGCGGCGAGCCTGCGCACGTGATCGTTTGCATCAAAAATATCCTGCACATATATGGAAACGAAGGAAATCGATAACGTGGGAGATCCTCCTTGGATAGCATTGGGTTGAAAAGGCAAAGATCGAGGCCGATTTTGCACTAAATAGGACGTTCCCGCCATGAATACAAGACAGACAGGGATACCGAGTCAGTCCAGGAAACGACCGGCAAAAATCTTGTATCCCAGAACCGTTGACAGCTACGATGTAGCACCACGCACGTAAAAGCGATACATAGCGCGAGTCTTGCGATCGAAAGAAGACGAAGTGACGAACACGCACCGACGAGAACTGACGAGAGATGCCGAGGGACATGTTACCGAAAGCACGCCGCGGCACCTCCTTCTGCCGTTTTTCGTCCGCATCCATTTCGCAGCTATCGAACTGTGCTCTGGGCGCTAGACGCGGCTTCTTCCGCTCGCAGACAATGGGGAGATCCTCTTCTTCCTCCCCATCTATTTCACTACAGTTCACTAAAGCTGCGTTTTCCAATGAGAAAGTGAAACGAGGCTCGGCAATGCACCGTCAACCATGTTTTGGATGGTCGCTGTTGGTAAACCCGTTTTTAATGATTGCGCGCTGGGTAGGTAGCGACAGATTGATGGTGCTACACGCTTTATGTCTTTAAGTGACTTCATTAAGTCTTTGCTGGGATGAGTTCCCCATCTGCGACAGGAAGAAAGCAGCATTCATGTGATATTTACCGGTGATAACGGATTGGAAAGGTAATACCCGCCAAAATACCGGCAGCTACTCCGATGTCACTCGAGTGGCTATTTTCGAGCCTGAAACCTGCAGCCGCCATAATGAGTCGCCTTGCGCCATTTTCTTTTTATTCTCCTCCTGGCTGTGCAAGAAGAACTTCTTTAATTAAAAGATTTCCATTCAGTGCTCGCAGAAGTGACCTTGGACACTATGATATTCTATACTTGCTACCATAGCAACGTAAATAGACCAAATAAAGAGAGAGGCAAGATTGAAAAGGGACATGAGTTTTTCCAGAAATTGACAGACTACGAGTGTCTGCTATGTCTATGTGTGTTCTGGTAATATGCTGGAGTGCCTTTGATGTAACACAGTCAGCGTGCGTCCGCATTGGTAGTGCGGAGGTCCACCGAGAGTCCGATTCCGTCATCAACTCTATATCGCGTGCAGGCTTCATTAGATAGCTTCCGCTGTTTTCAACTCAGAATAGCACTGAAAAAGGCTGCGTCTTAGCTACGATTCGCATGATTTTCTGTGGAGAGTGATTTGTATGTCGATAATTATAGAAGGGAGAAAATGGGGAGGGTTCCGAATGAAGGAAGGAGTATTAGTAAGGGATACCACGTGATTGATATGTTTACATGCAACAGGAAAGAATATCGAGACATATACCTAGAAAGAAAGAGGGCTTGAGAGTGAAAGATGCGTCTCTTCCTTATATATAGTGGGATTTTTAGAACCTCAGAGCGGCAGTTTATAAGTGGCAACAGGGAAAGCACTCCCCAGTTTGGACAGATAATGTTCATAGCACTCAGCGTTTTCTGTTTTCAGGTCCCTGGGAGGAGAATAATCTGCACGTAAGTAGACGAGACTGCAGAGATGGAAAAGGAGAAACATCTCTACGCTGTAGCCATTATCTCTCAGTATTTTCATGAAAGGGTACTCGATATGAAAATATGTACTTACAATGGATGGGCACACGTGATATGTTTGCGAGAATCCCTCATGGATCATCGTGTTTCATGAAAGCAGCGCAAAAGAAAACAGCGATGGATGATGTTATAGAGGTTGAAGAACGGCGTTTGCCTGCTGTAATAAGTATAAGGATAGGATGGAGGCGTGTGCAGACCAGGTGTTAGAAGTAGAAGAGCCGCATGAAGAACAAGGGTTTATGTGCCGTTTTTGTATGTACTTCTCTGGCAAAGGAAAGCTACCGTACTAGGGAACTCTCTTCGGAGAGTCCTTCTTTCTTCCTGTATGCGGTGCTCGCAGTCGGTGAGGTAAAAGATTGACGAGTGTTTATCATGAGTTTTCCTCCATTCCTGGGAGTTCAAAGAAAGGATGTTTCGAGATTGTCATGGATCTGGAAAGAGCTGGCTATCCGCTACGCGGAAGTTCAACGGAAGACCAGTTCGCGGCATAGCATGGATTACATGGGAGGGAGTTGTTCGTAGCTACGATATCAAAGGTAGAAAGCTCGAGGTGGAGGTCATGAGATCGAGTTTGGTGCTTTAGCAACGCGCAGGAGGATGCCAGACTCTGCCCATGGATTGATTCGCACCTTATCACAAAGGGACGCAGCTAGCTGGCAGGGGCAAATGCCGACACGGTGATTTCCACGCTATCGGTGTGTGATTGCGATCCAGTGATGCCATTTATTCTCCTGAAGAAAGCCAAATGCTCTTTGCTATGGAAAGGAGCCAGGGTGCAGAAAGAAGGAAGAAGCTCATTTGGATGTCAACGGCGGATGGAACGGTGCATCCGGAAGAACGGTTTTCCCTTGCGGCAAGAGTTCTGAGACACGCCAAAAGCTTTTCTCGCCTTGGATATGGAGGGCAATGTTCGGAATCTTGCAGGGAAGCGGCAGCAGTGCAAACGCAGGATATGGAGTGATGGGTGAGATTAAACAAGAGGCATTGATGAGGCTGGAGCGCGGCGTGCAGACCTACTCGTGCTTAAAAGAGCGAGGTATCAATACGGTGCAGAAGATCTGTGCAGGAAATCCGGCGGATGACCTGATGGAAGGTGAGAAAACATGGGAAGAAAGTCTTTGGACGAGATACTAAACAAATTAGAAGTATGGGGACTGCATTTGGCAACAAGTCAGGTAGTTTTGAGACAGAATCGCTTTTGCGGTGCCCTGTCAAATAACATAGTCAGTAATACAGAGAATTCTGCTACGCTGTAGAGGGTAGAATGGAGAAAGAAGGAGGAGAGTTTTGGACTGAGCGAAGGAAGAGGTATGTCCACGGAATGTAGAAGATAATCTGCTATCATCGCAGGGCCCGGAACAGGAGAGACCACCTACCAGGGCAGGGGAATAGTGAAGATCGATTATGGGTGGAGACTGTCACTTTCTTTTGATTGCCTTTACCGAGGAGCGGTACAGGAATTTAAGCAGAAAAATTAAAAACATCTCTATAGAGATATATGGCTATCGTCAGGAAGCCACACTGGACAAACTCAAGAAAAAGATACACTGTAGCAGACGCCATGCATGTGCGTACCTATGCAGATTTTTGCCACCAGTGGATCTTGGAGAAGGAGAAAAGCTTTTGCTGTGAAAATATTCATAAAGACTCAGTACAAACACTGAGGCAGAGATAAAGAAGATCGCATGATATCGTTACTTGCGGGGAAGGAGGGGATGTTCCGCTGGAAGAGCGCTGTTATGAGGATCTTGCAGAGAACAAGGCCTTTCTGCAGGTTCTAAGAAGGGATTTCAGTAAGATTTACGCGGATAGAGGCTGCGGGATCTGAATCAGAGTCAACTCAATATTTTACTCAAGCCTTGCAACGGTAGGGAAGATGCGTCATAACTGTCTCTTTATGGTGGGAGACCCAGGGCCAGACAATCTATCAGGAGGGAGGAGAAAGACGAGTCTTCTACACAATATAGAAAAGGGAGATGGAAAGAAGCGCAATGTGCAGGTTACTTTTATCTAGACATAAGGGGTATCGTGCCAGCAAGATGCTGGTGGACTGGATTAATGATGCTTTTCGCAGGCGGATACATGCTCCTATAGAGATAACGAAGCATCGCATAGGAGCCCAGGAGTGTAAAGCATTGTCCCTTTCACGGTGTATATCACTATCCGGAGCAGAAGGAGAGAGAGCTTCGCATGATCTCTTTTTGGAAATTTTTGAAGCTTCTGATTTAAAAAGGATGGACGCTGCGCAATTCGAAGGAAGCACAGGGTGCACTTTGGGGAACAGCATAGAAAGGAATATTGGTTTTACTCACTCAGGCTTTGGATCATGTTATTGCACTCGAAGCCCACCTTTCCAGGGCTTAAATGCCAATGTGATTAGTATATCAGTTCCAGCAGGGCAATCCTTCCCGCTCGTTCTGACAATCGAAATATCTGCTTGGATTATGTAGCGAGAAGTATTAACGAGGAACCAAAAGCGTGTCACATTATCTGACAGAGACGAGGGTGGTTCTCGGATAAAACTATGATTTCCAGACTTCGGACTTGCAAGCTCTCTCCAGACGAGACAATGGTATACTAAGATTCTGTCTAATGCAAGAAATAGGGAGAGAGGAGAATAAAGAAAATGGGAAAGAGAATAAAGAAAATGGGAGGAGAATAGAAAATGGGGAAAGAGAGAATAAGAAAATAGGGAGGAGCAGAAAGAGATAGGAAAGGATAGAGAAAATAGGGAAGAGAATAAAGGAGTCGATGGATAGAGAAGGGGCAGAGTGGGACTGGCTACTTTTCTTTGCACATATAGATTTTTGAGACACAAAGACAGAAATAGAATGGTGTATACTAACTGTTGGCTGGGTTTGTGTTTACCGGTATAGTTTAGGCTCTGTAGCATGAATATGGTTTGTATAAAGAGAGGTTGTTGTGCAGTTTCGAAATATGCCATAGAAATGACAGTTCCCGCTCGGGCGAGACTGGAGCTGTTTCCAGATCAGTGAAGAAGGAGGAGACGATTTTTAAGCAGGATGCTTGCCTGTCATCCACAGATTTGCGTCTTCAGATTTATCCAGCCGCTTCCGACATCCGTATCTTTTTATAAAGGGAAGAAGAAAGCTTATGGAAAGTTTGGAGCTGTCCATGCATAGCAATGTGGGATATCTGCAGACAGTACTAAGAAAGAGAGGATAGTAAATGTGCAAACTACTGCGAGTGCACAGGAGATGAGTACAGGAGCTAACATGCGAAAGGATGACCCTCTGTAGAAGCGAAAATAGGTTGACGAGGGTAACACTTGGGAGCTTACTGGCGGATGTGTCTACTTCCTGCTCCGGCATCCTTGGCTTTTCATGTCTATCAGTTATTTCTCCTTTCAGGGTCCTAAGGAAGGGATAATGGTGCTGCACTTACAAAGAAGGAGGCTGTAAAAGGTCATAATAAAAGTGATTTATGCAATATAGGTCTGCAGATGCGAGGGTAGTCACGCCCGCGTCAGTCTTGCAGAAAGAAACAGAGAGAGACACGCATGTTTTCGCTTAGCATATTACGTGTGCAAATGGCGAAGCAGCGTGCCACAGTTCAGACCTATATTGCTTTAGAAAACCATGTCTGCTTTTTCACAGCCTATTCGAGATTCTTGGTGCTGAGATCTTATATATCTATCTTTATGCCGATATTGAACTTTAGATCTTCGGGTAATATCATGTTCATGATGATAGAAGAGGAAGGAAAGATAGTAGTCATGTAATTCATAATGGTTGCAGGAAAACGTGATTTTCAATCCATATGCTTTGTGACTGGGCGCTAGCCCTGGGATTGGAGCAATGGTGCAGTCGCAGGACTACAGAAAGAATCACGTATTTTTCGCTTACAATGCCGACCGAGAGCCAGGGAGGCCGATGCTGGAACGCAGATCCCAGGAGTTTGGCTCTTCTTCTATTCAGGCTGACCTTCAACTACAGTAAGGAGAAAAGATTGCTACGATTTACCTAGAAAAGGGATTGTGTGACGATTCGGAAAAGAGAGAGGCGGCATTAAAAGCTCTTGGATGTCTTCAGCGTGGAGCACAGTTTAGCACTGGCGGATTGCAGTGAACTCCGATTCCGTGAGATTTGCGGATAAATTATCTGACAGGAATCAAAGAGACCTACGAGCCTGGTAAAGATAACTCGGAAGAGCACTGGCGGTAAAGAGCATTCAGAGCGGACAGAAGATGCTCGCTTTACCGTGCACAAATATTGGAAGCACGCAAGGAGCGAGACACCTTAGCAAGAGCTTTCGAGTGTAGTTTGCGGATGAGGTGGGAAGACTTTCCGACACCATGGCTCTGCAGTGAATGAGAGAAGTTTCACGCGGTGAGTACGTATTTCCAGGGTGGTTATCAGCTTAGCCGGCGTGGAGAGACAGAAGAACATGAGCGCAAAAGTCAAAGTACAGGAAGATGAGAAAGAGGAGGCTACAAAAGAGCGCCTGTAGCTTAGGGAGTACTACAGACATCTGAGCGGGTGTAACAGAGTAGAAAGTACAGACTTGGACGCTCCGGAACTTTACAAACAGAAGGAATAAAGAGGACCACGAGAATTTCAACGGGTCCCTCTAACACTCATCCACACTAGCAGGGGGACTGGCTAAAGGATATTCAGAAATATTCGGGATTTTCATCTTTTTATTTCACGTCCCGGGAATGCGAGACGGACCAGCAGGCACTCCCGCGTCGCATAGTCTAGTTTCAGGTTCTCGCATAATCTGTGCCGGATCCGTCGCCACACGTGAGTTGGGACTGCTTCAGAGTCGGCAATGGATGTGCACTAATCGTTGGCATTTTGGCTTTATATTGATGATAAAATGCCCTCCAGCATGCAATGCACTGCCATCAAGATGCCACAAGAATATGCCCGTTGTTTGACGAGTTTTGCGATGTTTGCAGGGCGTCTATCCTGTACGCTTATCTACAGCAGGGTCCAGAGGCGGAGAGTACCCGCCGGGATATAGTCGTGGTGGGACCATCTTAGGGAGCCAAAGAAATAGCCAAGCCGCGGACCAGATTGGACATTTCAGCTGAGGTAGATACTTCCATTTACATGTTCGAAGGCGAAACAATCCGCTGGCTGCTGCGAGTCGGACCGCATACCGTATGTACTGGGTGCCTCACAGCCTCCACACATAGAGATAGCTGGCCGGTGACTGATCATGCACTGGTTATAGTAGCATGGGACCCAGAAGGCACATCCAGATAGACGTGCCTTAGTCATTGAGTCTAGAAGTACCGTCAGTAATTCTCAAAGGGATCCGATTTACAGGAAGGGTAGATGTGTGTGCATCCTCTGCAGCTCTTGCACGCTGTTTGCGGAGTATTTAAGTCTATCATCGCTAAAGTCTCCGTTTTCACCGCTATGCGACTTGTTTCCGGAGGGGTTTTCCCAGCGCCAAGTTCAGAGCTTTCTTCCGTGGCTACCGTCTCGGTCTCCGATTCCGCTGCGGAAGGGTTAGCTCGACTTCTAGGAAGCATCTCCGAGTCGGGCAAAGTTTTTCTTCGGCTTCTTCCTCTTGGATATCTCCGTTCCGTCTCCGTAGTACAAGTCGGTCACCGCGATCCTGCTCTTCGTATAGCAACTCCTGAAAATCTAAATAGAGCCAGCTCTTTTGTCTTTGATACCTCGTGTAGAGGATTGTTTTACCGTCTTAGAAACTGTCTTTATATCCTCATAAGCAATTGCACGAGAGCAGCAGTCATTGAGAGGATGTCGTCTAAAACTCCCAGATGCTAGGCAGAGGCCCATGGCTGTATGTGAACTGCCTTTATTGTTCACATCTGCGCTAGACCAATCAGAGAGATGAGGTTTGATCTTTATAGATGAATCTACATACTGACACTAATATCGACAGGAGAGAAAGATAGATAAGACAAAATCGGCGCAGCAGGGCATATATATAATGGAATAAAAAGAGATAAAAGACAGACTGGATAGGCTTTTGAGAGGCTGTTGATAAGCATAGAAAGAGACATCAAACCCTGCCATCCTTCCTTCATAGTGTGACAATGGCTTTGCAATTTCGTTGAGGTTTCCCTGCTTATCCACAGCACACCGAGTTTATAGGCCTCACAGCCATTCCGTAGCGACAATGGAGCTTTTCTGATCAGTCCCAAGCTAAAGGCTCCTTTTGTGCATAGCAAGCAGTCCGTTTGCTACGTCTTTTTCCCATACCGGTGCGGAATGATGGTACCGATGGCATTATGCCCGCAGCTTTTTCAGCTACGGAGGTAAAGAGGTACCGTCAATCGAAGGACGGTGTCCGGAAACCTTTTCCTTCCTTACACTCTACTTTGGTCGGTCCTTGGACAGGACGTCCCGGGCAACATTCATCTGCGGCCCTCCGGGCTGTGCAGCGAGGCAGTCCCGGATACAGCCTGAGGGTCCTGATCACCCTTCCCGTACCTCTACATCTTGCAGAGCTTATCCAGTCTTTCGGCATACATCAGCAGCAAAACACGAGGCATATGTTGCCAGTAATGACACTATGGGAGGGAGGGTAGCTGGGCGACACTTTTGATCGAATCGAAGAGCTTCCGTTCCTCCTGCTTGAGCCAGCGTAATCTGGATGCTGATTCTTTGATGTGCTCATTTTGCCCCTCGAGCTATTCTTCTTCTCCGATGAGATGGCCGGTTTAATATGACTTTTATCAAGGACAGCTTTGCTTGGTCAATCCTTCATGGGTGACAATGAAAAGATATCGGATAAGGATGCATCATAAAAACGTCCACTAAACAGCATCTTTTTGTTGCTGGTCCAAAATAAAGTCATCCATTTCGACATGAAGATAAGGTCAAAGTTTCGTTTAAAAGTGAATGGGTTCCATCAGATTAAAGGGCGGAAGAATCACACTGTTTTCTTAGCTCTTTACTGACCGTGTATAGCTTTCTACGTCCTTTGCTGAATAAAGTACTTGATATCATGCCTTAGGAAGTTTTTCCAGGCTTTCCACGGATTAAGAGGGATTAATCGCTGTGTTCGAAAGGTACGGCGGGAGAATTATCCGTTGCAGCGACATCCTACATTTATCATTTTCCGGGAGGCTTTCAAAAAGATTCCAGAAGATGCACTTTGGAAATATTACTGCAGGAAGCTCTTCTCTCGAAAGAACAGCACTACGCGCTCAGAGATAGAGGACCTTGTGCTTTTCACATTTTAACCCAAGCTCCGGAAAGAAACCACCTTTTCCAAATAATCCGTATGGATTCTTCTCTCTCCATAAAATGGGTGTATGGATTCGTAGTGAGGCTTGTTTTAAAAGCGTGGTCAGCATGTCTTGATTTCTCTTTGCAGGAGAGATGTCGTTTACCGCAGCTGTGGAACTCTCCATGCGATCTAAAATGCTGGAAAGGCGGCTAACAATCAAAAGGCTTTTTCTTTCGGCAAGTCGAGTGCCGAATCCTCGCACATATGGGTATAGAGTCGTTCGAAGTCTTCGTCTGATAGAGTCGTACATGAAAGAACGCCGCCACGCCTCGGAGAGAGGACCTGGCACAAAACCTCCGCATCAAAGGACATGGCCACCTCCGGAATCAGATGTAATCGTGCATTGCATAAATTTTCTATCTGTTACAGACGGAATGGACTACACTTCATCCGGATCGATATCGATGGCCACCAGTACGCACTCTGTCACGTATAGCGCTAATGGGAAGTGGGTCGATATTTCGAGACAATAATACAGGGTCTTTGGAAGTGCATTCTTCTACGCCTCTCTGTCCATCAATGTAGCGGATGTAATGACGGGTAAATGATAGAACCTCTCAGAGTTTGATGATTCCCTTGCCCACATGAAGTTGAGGAACCATGGGAGAGCGGTGATACTGTGATCATTGATAATCTCAATGACATAGCTGTGCTCAACATGCACTTGCAGCCAAAGCCCTGCGGATTCAAGAAAGGTAAGACAGCGTTCTGCGTCCATTTTGTTTCCTGTTCTTCTATTTTTCGTCTTCACTCATCCATAAACTCTTCTGCCATGCGCTCATATTCCTTTTCAATAGCTTGAGGTACAAAGCCTAAGACATCTAAAATGATACATATCTTTCCAAGTCTCCGAGAATTCTGGAGCCAGCCATTGATTCCGATTTGCCTTTAGATCAAAGGCGTTAAAGGTAAAGCAAGGAAGCGGCTACAGCAACCTGCTGATCACCGATTAAGTCATCACCACAGCAGCAGGGACTTGTCGTTGCTTCTACCCAGATGAGAACGCCGTCTGCAGGGTCAGTGTATTTTCCTTCTATACCGTATAGAAGTTGTTTCAGGCGAGACGATGGGATAGAGACATCATTCTACCATCTCATTTCCATTTTCATCGAAGAACAACCTCTGCATCGACAATCTGCAAAAGGAGTTGGCGGATATTTACGAGTGGGGATGGTGAAGTGTATCGCCTACGTTAACCTTCATACCGTCCATAATAAGCCAGCCAGTATGGCAGGATTTTCATCGTGAGAAGGTAGACCCTTTTCCCAGTTCGCCTGGAAATGCTGATGGCACCTCCTACCGATTCCAGATGCTGCTGCTACAACGTCCATCCCTACGCCTCTGCCCGGAGAATTCGGTAACGCTCTTATTGGTGAGAAGCCCGGAGCGTGATTAAAGCCCAAAGGCCTCCCTTCTTGGAAATATTCGGAACGCGGCTTATACGACAGTCCCTTTTCCTCCGCCTGTATCAAAAGTTTTTCCGGATTCATACCGCGCCATCATCCTCTACTGGTGATTATCACTTCGGAAGAGGTATAGAGAGCGAGAAGGGTCAATTTCTCCCTGTGCATCCCTTTCCGGCAGCAATACGTTCTTCACAGTAGTCCTCAAATACCATGATCCATACTGTTTCGACAGTATGTACATCAAAGGGATCACTGCAGACTATCTGCAATGGTTTACGTCTGCTTCCGTATCCTCGCTTCGATAATAAAAGTAAAGCTTCCCGTCTTTTCCGAGCTTCTGCTTCATATCGCGGACGATACGATTCATTTTCTGGAATACACGCCGGAAATGGAGACGAGCTGAAGACTCATGGCGATGTCCTGCAAATCATCCAGGCCAAGCTTTCGAAGCTGTCTTGCGGATTTCATGAAGAGTTATCCCAGACTTTTTCCTGCGGAAGCTTGTACGAAGAACAGGAGGAGTAACCACATAGATTTCTGTGATTACAATTTCTCTCCCACGAGGTCATTTAAAACTATCCAGCTTTTTGTAGAATTTACGGAAAGTCAAACTTTTAGCACTACGGGGCGGTGTGGATTTCTGCTGGGTATTCTAGTGGCTGCACGGTGCAGCTTCTTTCTCTTTATTCTGCTTTGGGATTCTGTACGGAAATGTTTTCCTTTTCTTCCGTCTTTACTTCACTCTGCATCCACGATTTCACTTAAGAGAGAATATGAAACGCTCTTCACCAACACCTTTTCTCCGCTTTTCAAGGACTTCTTCCTTTTTCAAAGGCAAGGAAAAATCCGTCATCGACAATGACTTTGGGCGGTTTTCGAGTTTGTATCCATATCACTTGATGTCATGGAAGTCCAACTCATATCTCTTCACAAGCATCTACAATCACCCGTGCTCTAAGATTCTCCATGCCGATTCCCTGATCCAAGAAGACATGAATGGAATTTAATGGCTTTTCTGGATCATTCGGAACTTACTTTTCTACGGTCCCCCTGTACGCCCTGCTCCGGCGGCGAGTCTTTGTCTTCCGCTTTCCTTTCCGGAGATTTTTGCCAAGAATTGTTTATCTCTTCGGCAAATTCTTCTATATTACTTTCATCTAAAAGGATCTCCGGCTTTTTCTAAAGCACCGCGAAGAAAAATCTTCGAGCGGAACGTCAGATCGAAAAGTTCGTTCTTTTGCTCCTTCTTAAGCAATCCATGCCCTTGTCTCGAATAAAGAAGAACATATCTTCAATGTGGTGGGCAATGTTGGAAATCGGATGTAAATTCCATCGCACTGGAACCTTTTATGGGTGTGCATGATACGGAAAATTTCATTTTACATCATCGGAGGAAAAATCATTGAATTTTTCGTCGGCAATCACATTTCATCTAACTTTATCCAAGAGTGATTCCGTCTCAGAAGATGGGTATCAACATTCCTTCCATTGTACTATCCATAAGTTTTACCCACCTTTTCACTATTTTCCCGGGAAATGCTTTTCCATCTCCCCAAATCGATTCTTTTCACCAGAAGAAAAAGACTAGAAGTTTTCACTGCTGTCGAGAGTCGTTTTAAAATCATTATTAATTAGTTCACCATGAACTGATAGGCATAGTGGTCTTGACAAGTTCCACCTGCTCTCTGATCCATATCTACGTTGCTTTCCGTCAAGCGGCTGGATTCATTCCTGGTACTGTCACTCTAGGTCTTTACGACAGTGCTTATTGGATACTTTTATTTTTCTGACTGCCTTTTCGCCATAGTGATATGGTGAAAGCTCGTTCTCAAAAAGTGAGATACTTGGATTTTATAGTTTGCATCCACATTGGCAATATTGTGTTTACACGAAGTAGTTCTTCCCCATAGCAAATCAAGCGTCTTTTTCCGTAAGGGCTATTCCGATTTCCGTAAAATGTGACAGCAATCCTTTCTCCCAGAATCGATCTTTCCTCACTTATATCAGACACTAAAACGCAATTAAGTATAAAGAAAAATGGAAAAGCAGATATGCAATGTCTTTCTCCGATTTATTCTCGAAAAGAAGCGACTTGCAATGTCTTCCGGTTTTGAAACGATGCCCTGAAGATCAGTATGACCATTCCGGCATATTTAAGAATATTTTAACATTACTGCGTTCTCGTAAAGCCGTAGTTCTATTGGAAAGAGACGGATATGTGCATGGTCTGATGAATACTCAAAAAATAGCCTTTCTTTTTAGAAGCGAGAGCAAGGATGGCAAACTTAGTGAAAGTCAATCTTAGTCGAAAAACAAGGAGAAAAGGATTGGACTTTTGCTTTTACAGGAGTTTTGAACAGATATGAGCAAATATGTGGAAAAAGAATAAAGCCAGTTTCCTGAAGAGGATCAGTCTGAAAGGAAGACTGTCTATTGACTAGGGTGCAGTTTCTTTTAGTGCTTATTCTGGTACTTTGCTATATCTTGGGTGCATTCCTTTGGGCTGGATATTGATCCTCAGATTGATGATTCTATGACGGAAAGAAAAGCGATGAACGGAGCTGCCGAGCTGTCTTCTACGGTGGATAAATTGAGCCATATTTCCGCTATAATCAATGTAGAAGAATCAGCTATTTATGATGAAAATGACAAGGTGGGAGAGGCTCCCGTTCAAACTGAAGGTGGGACTTTTCAAAACAACAACATGGTTTCCGTTACGGGGAATGGGTCCGTAACCCCTGCAAGCAGAATTGTGGATAAAGAGTTCGCCTAAGATACAATGCAGAGCGGTTCTCCCTGAATACACTTCATGCTTCCATTTTGGAAGATGAAAATATTATCGGCAGCGGAACCTTTTTGGAACCGAATGCCTTTTTCCGGATTCTTCTGACTGTGGCATATTTATTACAAGAGAAGGTACAAAGGGGAGATTGTGTACACCATCGATTATGACTTATATAAGGACAAGGGAGTATTACAAAAGCTAGGAAAAGAGGGAAAATCAGTCATTACCAATGTTTTATAAAGGATGATAAGGCGGGAGGGCAGAGTCTTTACCATTACAAGAGTCGATTATGGTAAACGGTGAGTTTAAAGGGTCTTACTCTGTAGATATCATGCAGACGTTCTTACCAAGGTAGAGTAATGACAGAGTATCCGACCATGTTTGAGATTTATCGATTCGGAAAAGTGATACATGAAATGAAAAACAAAAGGGGTATGAAGCTTTCGGATGTTCTTTCCGAGAAAGGCTATATAAAGAAATTAAAAGGATCTTATGGCCCTGGAGACGCTTTACCAGAAAAGGTAATAGGAAAGTCCGGGTACACGAAAGAGAATTTTTGACCGGTGAATCTGACACAGCACAACTTGGTGGTTCCGCATCAATATGACGGAAATTGATTATGATCTATAAATGGACAGGATGATGCTTGCAGCTAACGGTACTAGGACTTTTGACGGTCGTGATTGTCATATTGGTCACGTATTTTATCTGAATAAGAGTTTGAAAGCCACTTGCCATATGGTTTCCGGTGCGGGACTTGCAGAAGGCGGATTTTGATATTGGATGTCCATGCCTATCAGGATGAAATAGGAATTATCTTTGCTTGATACAGGAAGTAGTAGACAGAGTCAGATATATCATTTCGGATTTAGCGAGAAACTGGGAGAAATGGCAAGGGGCAATTTTAATCTGAGCAAAGATAATGAAGATAATATACCGGTGCATATATTTCCGATTCTGGAGGCTCTTTCAAGATTACCACCGACCTTTCTCGGACGATGTCCGAGATACAAGGAAGTGCAATGAAGGTAACGCAGTGCAGGGCAGCAGGTGTTTTGCGGCGCAGGGACTTTCCGAGGCGGCAACCGAGCAGGCTTCTTCTATGGGAGAGTTGGGCTCAACAATGAGCGATATTTCTGAGAAAGAATCAGGGAGCAGCACATACGGCACGCAGCGTCTCGCTTTTGTCTACAGATACAGGGAATGCCGTAGTTATGAGTAATACAAAGATGGAAGAGATGTCCAGGGCTATGGTGAATGCTGAGAATCACCCGAGAAATCAAGCAAGGATCAGAAGACCATGACGACATTGCCTTTGCAGACCAGTATCACAATCCTTAAACGCGGCAATTGAGCTGCAGAGCAGGGCTGCCGGAAAGGGCTTTGCCGTTGTGGCGGATGAAGTCAAAATCTCGCACAGAAGTCGGCGAAGGCGGCACGAATACAGCATCCTAATAGAGAAACCACGTGATGCTGCAGAAAGGGAGCAAGAATCAGCAGAGAAACCGCGGAATCTTTGGATACCGTTTCTCAACACGCAAAAGATTAACAACTATATTCAGGATACTTTCAGCTGCCCCGGAAGAGGCTCGAGGATAGCGCAGCTTGCAGGAATCGATCAGATTTCTCCTCGTTGTGCAGAATAACTCCGCAACAGCGCAGAATCCGCTGCCGCTTGGGAAGAAATGTCCGAGTCAGGCAAATATCTGAATGATTTGGAGACGCCTTTACTTTTAAAAGAAAATTAGATTCGGAAGGAATCCCGGAATTTTTCAGGGAGGAAAATGATGAAAAGCGAAAGGGCAGCACGGAAAAGAAGGGATAATCGGGACCAGACTTTCTGCAATCTTGAGCTTGTGCATTGTTCTTGTATTTTATTGATGAGCTTAAGTATTATTTACACGACAGAAAAGCATCAGCTCTACGCTGGATGGCAATCTAAACGATAAGGCAACGATGTCCATGGGAGCATGCAGAAAGTAATTACAAGCTAGAATCTCTTCCTCCACTATGGGAAGCATGAGCGTACAAAAGATGAAATGAGCAGGAGGACTCTGTCGGGACGTGCCAGGACTCAGATTTGGAAGGTGAAAGATCTGAGACGGAAAAGCGCTTTCTCTCTCAGGTATGGAGGCAACTCATTTTCAATCCCGAGTTGTTGACGTGGAACTTTCCGCATCCAGATACACACTGAATCAATGTTCCTGGATTCTCTCAATGCATCGAGTTGCAAAAGAATCCCTCTTTGCTTCGGGACGATCTTTTGCGAACGCAGGTTTCAACAAGGAATAAAGAATATGGAATCGATATATGACTCCGACTGCAGAGGCGGGAGAGATTATGCTCTTTGTCCTATGATGATAGACTGCGTACAACTGAGTACAGCAAAAGAGACGGGAAACAGGTTTCTCACAGATGATGTCACGGATACTGCGTCCGACATCAAAGTGATGATGGCCAGCCCATGATGCAAAGGGAGAGTTTATCAGCTGTGTCATGGATATTAATGTAGAGATCTTTTCCAGCGTAAAAACAGGAGGATGGCAAATTTTAAATCCCTGCGTCCCGGTGTTTTAGACCATGACAAAAGGGACTGTCTATACAGCATGAATCCGGAGATGCAGAAGAAGAGTCTGGAAGAGGTGGTGCCCGAGAGTTCCATGGAAGAGATCCATGGCAGCTGGAAAAGAGAGGAGAGCCATTTCTTGTGACAGTGCCAGATAGAACAGGGAAGTAAGAAAGTCTATTTTAGACCTATGGATATCCATGGAGTGACGCTTTTTGGACGATGGTCAGTGTGTCTGGGCCAGCGAGTTTATGTCTGCGAGAAATCATCTGGTCTTACTTTTGTACGCTTTTCAGTGCGGCAGGTCTTGCAATTTTAATCGTTGTAAGCTCCATATTGATTCAGCGCTTCATCCACTAAAAGGAAATCGCAAAGGTCGGTGAATCCGTTAGCGGAGAGGAGATTTTGGTAGTAGCGCTCATGCAGAGATAAAGATGAGATAGGAGATCTGTGTCACATCTATTCAGGATGTTGTCTCCAATATTCAAAGGATTATTTACGGACCTTTCCGATAAGTTAAAAAGAACTTTCACGGGGAAATTTCTGTGTTGTGCTGGATAATGAAGAGAACCTATCCCGGTGCATATAGACCCCTGCTTCTCACTTTACAGGAGGTTACCGGAGATCTGGATCAGACTATGTCCGAAATCCAAGAACAGTGCCAGTGCAGTGAATTCCGGTGCCGGGCCAGGTAAGTTCTGCCGCGAGGACTTTCAGGGGGCTACAGAACAGGCTCTCTTCTGATTGAACAGCTGGGTGCTACCATGAATGATATTTCCACAAAGATTAAGGAAAGCGGCGAGATGGCGGTGAAGGCCTCCGTTCTTTCGGACATACCGGTGAGGCGGTGGAACGAAGCGATAAAAAGATGTCGGAGATGTCTAAAAGCAATGCTGGAAATCACTCAAAAGTCCAATGAGATCAATGAATCATCAAAACGATTGATGACATTGCGTTTCCAGACAATCATCCTTTCTTTAAATGCCGCAATAGAAGCGGCGAGCGTGAGGTGCTGCAGGGAAGGCTTCGCGGTGAAAGTTGCGGATGAAGTGAAAATCTGGCACAAAATCATGCAAAGGCCGCTCAGAATACGGCAACCCTCATTGAAGCAGTCCATTTTCTGGCAGTGGAAAAAGACCCAAGATAACAGAAGAGACAGCCAGAGTCTTTGGGGACAGTTTCAAAAGCATACGGTACAGATTACAAAGCTTTATTCAGGACATCTCCAAGCATCGGAAGAAGAAGCAAAAGGTGTATCACACAAGATTAGTGCGGGTATTGAACAGATTTCCGCTACGGTACAGAACAATTCGTTTATACAGCGGAAGAGTCTGACTAGCCTCGGAGGGCTTCCAGACAGGCAAATCTTGAATAACCTTGTATCGAAGTTCCGACTGACAAGGGAGGAAACAAGCGAAACCGAAACAGCTTCATTGAGAACGCTGCGAATAAGTTGAATCGGAAGCAGGAAGAAAGCGCTGAAGCAGGTTTTAGCGAGAGCCAAAAGCAAGATGTGGAGAGCTAAAGAAGTTTAGAAGACAAAGCAAGTTGTGGAGGCCTAAAGAAGTTTTAGAAGAAGACAAGTTGTGAGAGCCTAAAGAAGTTGTAGAGAAGCCTAAAGGTTACAGAGAAGCCTAAAGAAGTTGTAGAGAAGCATAAAGAGTTGCAGAGAAGCCCTAAGGGAAAAAGAGCCGAAAGAAAAGCTTTTGAGAAAAAGGAAGAAATCACGACAGAAAATTGCACCGAAGCAGATGGTGATATCGTCCGAGCCGGTTCTTCCGGAGAAAGGCAACAGAGCCGATAGTGGATATCAGTGGGAACTGGATGCATGGATTTTGTCACAAACTTTCCCATTCCGGAGATGCTCATTATCTTGCATCACAAACGAAAGCAAGCTGCAGGAAAGGCTAAAAAGAAAAGACGGTTACAGAAGAAAAGCAAAGCAGGATATAAAGCAAGAAAGAAGAGGTGGAACAGTTCGGGAGCTGGAAATGAGAGTAAAAATTGCTTAGATTTTTCACTTTGATAAAAATATTCCTTTTATTTCGCAGGATTTAGGAGATGTAAAATCATCTCCATTATAATCCTGCGAAATTATCATATGGAGGAAAGGATTTTGGATGAAAGTCAGGGCAAGATGACAGATACAAAGAGAGTAGAAAGAGATGAAAAAGAAATCAATGTGCTGGACTTCATACGGTCTTTTATATATAAACTGCTGATAAAGGAGGGAAAAAGCTACTAAGTTCTTTAGTTTTGTAGCCTATCAGTTTCACGAACAGAGCATTTTGACCATCCTGACAGAGAGCATGGCTTGCTTAAAAATGCAACATGTATTTTGTGTGAAAAGCTAATATAATTTATATAAAAGTTGAATTAATGCTTATATTTAAAATGGTTTTTATGACGAAGTTGTCCCAAGTATTAGACCATGCTTTTTCTTTCTGAACCCATACACCGAAGAAAAGGTAGCACAGAAATGAGAAGATATTTTACGATATATCAGGTTTCTCCTTATCTGTGTCTTTTATTTCTCCTGTCTTGTAAAAGAGAACGCAGCAGGTAAAAGGAGATCTTATATAAGGCAAAGGAGAATAGGAACTGAGTATCTGGAGTTATTATTCGGAGCGCAGCTGAGGCATTTAAAAGACGATATGACGAATTCAACGCGAAAGGACGGGGAAGGGTTAGAATTTCTCCGTACGACTGATGAATCCGTCTTTTGAGGATGTGAACAATCTTCGCTTTTAACGGACAAAAATTTTTCTAAGATGACTATCCGGATATGGCTTTTTATGTATACGGATATTGCTTGGGTTTGGACAGAAAACACTATCTTGTGGATTTAAGCCGGTACTTTTCTCGGAAGAGCTGGACGCTTTTGTCCCCGAGTTCTCAAATGAAGGAAGACTGGGAAAAAGAAAAGTATGAAGAGCATTAAAGATTCTCCCAGTAGGAAAAATCCACAGGAGCTTTTCTTTTTAAAATGGGACGGATTGGAGGATTTGCCGATGCGACCGGAACAGCTACTGGAATTAGAAAACACGGGAAGGTCTGATGGAGGTGGCAAAAAGTATTATGATTATACCGACGCGTTGACTCGGAGGAAAATGACGAAAAGCCCTTCTCGAAATGGATGATTTTGCTAATTATTTTCTGGTTGGCGCAAAGCAGATGGGGGTAGATTTGATTTCCAAAGACAGCTCTGGAAAATGCTTCATATCACCTTTCCAAAAACCCATCCTGCGTAAAGCTTTGGGGACAATTACTAGTCTCCCTTATATTATAGAGCTACTTTGCCTCTATCCAGGCGCTATCGCTCAGATGATGTGCGAACAGGAGAAATTCTTTCCTATGTCGGCTCTTCAGCAGAGCTACAGTTATTTTTCCCGCGGGATGTAATTCTTTCCGATGAAGTACATTATTCTATAGACTGCATTGTTTTACCTTGCCCTCAATTTGTAAAGGGTGAGCGTTTTGCCATGCAGCAGGGAGCCGGGATTTCCGTTTTGAATGGAACTGAGGAAAGGGTGAAGGATTCAGTGGAGTTTTTGCGCTGGCTGACAGGGAAGGAAGAAAATTGTAAGTTTGCAATGAGTGCAGAGTACCTTCCCGTTCGAGTGGATGGATTTACCATTCAGACAATAGACATTTTGAAGGGAAGAGGCTCCGATCCGGCTATGGAAGAGGCGCTCAATGTTATGAACTCACACACTCTTTACACGACTCCTGCTGTTGCAAACTCAAAAAATGTTCGAAATATTCTGGAGGATTCTTTGCCGGAAAAAGCGGAAAAGGATAGAAAAGAGAGTAGAAAACAGCCATGGCGTCAGGATTAAGTTATGAGGATGCCATAGGGGAATTCAACACAGAAGAAAATTTTAATCTCTGGTATGATGCCCTGCTCGCTGAAATGAATCAATTGCAAGACTAGATTGTTGAGATAGAAGATGAAAAACAACTGATTTTTAGGAAAATATTGATACCGCATGATGATTTTGGTTATTTTGGAAATTGGAATCATCATGATGTCCATCTATGGTCAAGGTCTTTTTGGATTGATTCATACAAATGCCAGAGAAATCGTGAAAAGTAGGGTGGAAGCCAGAAGAAATTATCTGGAAAGTATCATGGTAAAACCTAGTGGATGAACCTGGGGCAGACGGTGCAAAAAGATAAATCAACTGGCAGATGGACTTGTTGGGCGAAAACTGGATATAGAGGTTATCGATGACAGTTCGGAGAATGCGGCTCCTTTTTCTTAAATGACGGTTTCCGATGATTTGATTTCGATGATGCGAACCAATCGTGTTACCGGTGTATTTCTGATTTTAAATGCAGATAATTTACAGAGCGGTATGGAATCCGGGACTTATGAGGATAAACCCGGACTTTATTTTCGTGACTTGGATCCGAGTCCAGGCCGAGCAATAAGAATATGGAGCCTCCTGATTGAGCGCTGATCTCCGCTTCTGGTTGCAAGAAATAAGCAGTTGTCAACAGATGAGCATGGAATACGAATTTTTCAGTTCGGAGACATCGGGGGTTCCTATTATGACTTTTTCTATGAGCCGACATAGGCTCTTTTCGTTATGGCGTAGAGACCTCTTGGAGGATTTTGGGATACTGGAGCAGACTCTCTCTCTTTTGGAGAGAGAGAGGCAATCAGTTATTCCGATGCCGCTATGATTGTCGGATGGAAGAGTTTACACGGTGTTTTGGGAGTAGATATATTGCTCGAGTTATCTGCAAGCTATCTTCCGGAAAAGGAGTTGGATAGCGGCGGAACCGCATTCTACTTTTTGAGCGCGGAAAAGAGTGGAGAAGATGTCATCAGTTCAGAGAAGTATCAGCAATTGATTCGTTTTTACATTCCTCCACAATCAGCACGGGAGACGGAAACAGGACTCTCTTCCAAGCAGGAGGAAGAGAATTATACTTACAGTATTCCGTTACATATCAACCAATGGTCCGTTTATGAGATATAGCGTGGAAGCTTGGGCCGGAGATTCCATATAAAACCATGAACCACTTTGCAGACCGTATGCTTTTTGTTATGGCGGTAAGTATTGTACTGACGCTACTTATCGGTATATTGGGAAGTCTTGTGATTTCCGTTTTCTTGCAAAGACCGATACGGAATCTTGCCTCGGAGATACGAGCCATACAAAGCGACGGAGAAGTTGGAACTACTGAAAGAAACCGGTATTTTGGAAATTGACCAGATGTCGGAGGCATTGGAAGATCTTTCGGACAGACTTTTACAAGAACAGCAAAATTTGCAGTATGAACGAGACCATGATTTTCTTACGGATCTCTATAACCGAAGAGCTTTTGGACGGCGTATTCGCGAGCTTTTGGAAGAAAAAGGCGGTGGTAATGCCATCGGTGCTCTATATCATGATGGACCTTGACAATTTGAAGATGGTCAACGTACCTTCGGGCATGAGTATGGCGACAAATATATCCGTTGCGCCTCCGATGCGATGCGGACAGCTCCTTGGCTCAGAAAGCATTGTATTCGCATTTCGGAGATGAATTTATTTTTATCTTTGATGAAGATGGAGAGAGAAGCAGGGTCAATGCGCTAATTGAGAAGCTGCAAAAACCATTGATGAAAGCTACTATCCTGCTTCCGGACGGAAGTAAGAAGATGCTCCCGCCTTTCCGGCGGTGTAAGCTGGTATCCCGACGGGGGAGCGAATCCGATGAATTACAGAAAAATGCAGACTATGCGATGTATGGTAAAAAGACCACGAAGTCACTAGATCCGTGTATGGTCGAAGGATACGGATATGGGAAAAGTGAAAAGAAGAGAAATAGCGCTCATACTCATTAAGAACTAAAGCGGCAACGGAAGAATTCCTGCCGTAGAAGCATATAGAGGACGGTGCCGGAGAAAATGGAAAGCAGCATATTTCGTTTCCAACAATGGATGACTATGGTAAGACCTAAGGAAAGAAAACTCCGAAGTCTGTGATTTCCGCTAAAAATCGAAACATTCCGAAAACAATACACTAAAAAGCAGGGCACAAACTTGCGGGAGGAAGAACCTTCCCCGAGATACCACACCACTTTCGTGTATTTTTGAAATAAAATAAAGAGGGTAAAAAGCGGTCAGCATTGTCCCTAATATGCAAAGAAGAATCGTGATGATGCGTTGCCCTACCGTCATAGAATAAGCCTTTCTCTATATCCTTTTTCAGGACAGCGTCCTGTACTTGCTTGGTTTGATGTTTTTCTATTATGTGCGTTTCTTATCCAGTTTAAGTTTTCTATTATGTTCCTATATGCTTTATCTGACTTTGCTATTGCTTTTCCAACTTTGGTCTTACAAGTAGCAAAAATAGCGTAATCCGGAGCATAGCGGGAAGAATGAAATTTTTCTCTTTAAAAATGAGTAGAGAGAGGATGGAAACGGAAAGACCCAGGAAGGAAGAAAAATGATTTTTCTTTCAAGAATTGATCTATGAAAATCACGGCAAAGAGGGCAGTCATCACCAAAAGTCAATTCCTTCCGTGGAAAAAGGAAGAACATTCCTGAGAAGTGTTCCGATGCAGGAGCCGATTACCCAATAGCTTTGATTTAGAAGGGTGACAAAAACATAAACCATTCCGGATCCGTGTCCTCCAGGATTTCCGCACTGTAATTGATACTGAAGGTTTCATCACACATCCTGAAGATAAGATAGAAGCGTTTCCAGCCGGTTTTTGGGAATTTGTCCAGCATGGCTAAGCTGTAGAAAAGGTGACGAAGCTGAATCATCAATGCAAAGGAAAAAGGTCTCCAGCGGTGCAAAGGGGGAAATAAGAGCTGACCGCCAAAAATCTCCAAAAGAACCGCCAAAAATGAGAGATGCCATAAAGAAAGTGTATGAAACACGGAAAGACCCGCACTGTACGCATGCAGACTCCGTAAGCAAAGCTGAGGAATAAAAAGCCGGTTAAGATGAGTGAGACGGTATGAGGGAACGCTGCTTTCAGCGCTTTTTCTGTTTTTCCGACATAGAAATAGCCTTTCTTTTATATATCACTCTCCTATATCAGCTTGATTCGTTTCGTGTAAAATACTCTCAAGCTTGATGTATTCTTACTTTCTTGAAAAATATCTCTCCTTGAGCCTAACTCTCGAAAAACAGACAACCAATATTGTATAGAAAAATTTTCTTAACGCTACAGAGACGGGATAACTTAAACTTGACTTTTCCTCCTCGTATTCAATATACTTCGGGAGAAATGCGATGAAGTTGCTACAGTACAAAAAGGAGTCCGCTTAGCATAGAGAGAAGAATCACAGGCTGCAAGTTCTTTCCAAAGCGCTTTTTGGAATTCTTCCACCGAGCTGTGAAATCGAAGGAGAGTAGGAAGAACATGGAGACTGCGTTAGCATAAAGAGAGCCTGAAAGAAATTCAGGAATCAGGGTGGTACTATGAACATTCGTCCCTGTCTGCAATTGTAGACGGGGATTTTGTTTTACAGTGTTATAAGTCCCCATACCCATTGCAAAACTTGTTTGCAGCAGGGAATGGGACGTGGCACGCCCCTGCATGAGCACGAAGAGACGAAAGTCTCGAGGAGTGCGAATGCAGGCAGGGAATCGAAAAGCGCGAAGCGCTGACGATTCCGTAAAGGAAACTTGTTTATATCAAGGGAGGTAATATGAACACATTCAATCTCGAGGAAATCGGAAAGGCGGCAGAAGACGTTTGCGTCTGCCATGGATATGAATTTCCATCAATGAAATTTCGTACCTGCTAGGGAGGTGAACTTGCGGAGGCGAAGAAAGCTTTAAAAGGACTTAAGTGCCGAGGAAAGGCCGGCTTTCGGACAGCTGGTAAATGAAGTTTCTCAGAAAATTGAGAAGGAGTTAAGGAGCGTGCGGCAGAGCTGGAGCGTGCCTTACAGGATGCCAGACTTTCCACAGAGACGATTGATGTGGACACTCCCGGAAAGAAGATTTCGTTATGGACACGCCCATCCGAATACTCTTTTGCTCTGGAAGAGGTGGGAGTCTTATCGGCATGGGCTATGAAGTTGTGGAAGGCCCCGAGGGTAAGAGTACGACAGCTATAACTTTGAGAAGCTGAATATCCGGAGGGACACCCTGCAAGGGGATGAACAGGATACCTTCTATATCAACAGCAATATTCTTTTAAGAACCCAGACTTCCTCCGTGCAGGCCAGATGATATGGAAACTCTGAAGCCGCCACTTCGCATGATTTGCCTGGGAAGAGTGTTCCGTTCCGACGCAGTGGATGCGACCCATTCTTCCTTCCATCAGGTGGAGGGCTTGGTAATTGATAAAAATATCCATTTTTCCGATTTAAAGCGGCACACTGGACCTCTTTGCCAAGCGAACCTTCGGACAGGATACGAAGACAAAACTCCGTCCGCACCACTTCCCTTTACGGAGCCTTCCGCAAGTGGATGTTTCTGTTTTGAGTGTAAGGGAAAAAGGCTGTCGTTTCGTAAGGGAGAAGGCTGGATTGAGATTTTAGGCTGCGGCATGGTACACCTCGAAGGTGCTGGAATCCTGCGGATCGACCTGAACGAGTACAGCGGTTTCGCCTTCGGTGTAGGCCTTCGAGCGTATCGCACTTCTGAAGATCGAAATCGATGATATGCGTTTACTCGAGGAAATGATCTGCGCTCTAGAGCAGTTTTAAGGGGATTGAAGATGAATACATCCATGAATTGGTAGAGACATGTTCCGGGCCTTTCCGTATCCGGCAAAGACTTCGGAGACAGAATGACCCTAGTCGGCAGCAAGAAGTGGAAACCATGGAAGACCTCGGGGAAAATCTGGAGAAGATTGCTGACAGGAAAGATTCTTTCCGTGAAGAAGCACGAGGATCTGACCACCTCTTAATCTGCCAAGTGGATATCGGGAAGGAGACGCTCCAAATCGTGACCGGCGTACTGAATGTAGTAAGTAGGGACAGGTCGTGCCTGTGGTCTTAGACGGCGGTAAAGGGAGAGGTAGATCACGAGGAAATCGCCCCGGAGGGTGGCGTGAAGCATCTCATAACGGAAAGCTCCGCAGTGTGGAATCCCTTCGGTATGATGCCTCTATCGAGGAACTTGAGGGATCGTAACTCTTCCCGGAAGCCCGGAAAGAGGGATTTACATCTTCCCGGAGGGAACTCCTGTGGGAGAAGATGCTCCGGCACTCCTTGGATTTTCAGATATTCTTCACGAGTATAGGGATCACCTCGAACCGTGTGGATCGCTTCTCCGTAGTGGGACTGGCAGAGAAGCGGCAGCAGCCTCGGGCAGGAATTTCATTTTCCGGAAATCAAGAAGGTGGGAAACGAAGAGAAGCTCCGACTATCTCACTGTGGAATTAAAGGACAGCGAGCTTTGCAGTCGTTATACTGCACGTCTTATTAAAAATGCGTTTTGCGCTGTCTCCCTCCTGGATGCAGATTCGTCTCCGGACTGCAGGCATCTCGACCAATCAATAATTTCGTAGATATCACAAACTATGTGATGCTGGAACTCGGACAGCCCAGCATGCCGTTTGATTACGAAGACATCAGCGGAAAGAAGATTCGCATAGAGGCGTGCCGAAGATAAGGAAAAAGCTCGTGACCTTGGACGGCGTGGAACATGAGCTCGACCTCTATTTTTGTGTATCAAGGACGGGAGAAGACCATTGCCCTCGGCGGCATCATGGGCGTGGAGAAAATCCCATGATTACCGATAAGGTGAAATGTGGTGCTGGAAGCGGCTTGTTTTAACGGCACCAATATCCGTCTTCCGGAAGAAAGCTGGGACTCTCGTACCGATGCTCTTCTTATTTTGAAAAGGGCTTAGATCCGAATCTTTGCGAGATGGCGATGGACAGAGCCTGCACTCTGATCGAAGAGCTCCACTGCGGAGAAGTGGTAGGCGGCACGGGTGGATTGCTATCCGGTAAAGAAGGAAGAGAAGCATTTATCCGTATCCGTTTCCGAAATCAACAATTTATTGGGGCTTCATTTAAGCGGAGAGGAAAATGAAGGCTTATCTGTTACCTTTGAGATTCAAACTGAGGTGAAGGGAGACGAGTCTGGAACTTGTGATTCCGACCTTCCGACAGGACCTCGAGAGAATGGCGGATATTGCGGAAGAAATTGCCCGTTACTATGGATCATGATAAGATTCCGAGCACTCTTCCTCGGCAACGGCACCGTAGGAGGAATGCACCGAATCTTGCGTTAAACCGCAGTCTTCGGGATCTCGCAGAGAGCGCTTGGGGTATAACGAAAGCTATTTCTATTCTTTTGAGTCGAAGAAAGTTTATGAGAAGCTTCTTCTTCCGGAAAATGCTCCTGAGTGGCAGCAGATTATGATTTCCAATCCTTTGAGGAGGATTTCTCCGTAATGCGTACCAGCTCCGTTCCGGGAATGTTGCAGGCACTTAGCTAAATAATCGTCCACAGAATAAGGATGTAAGCTCTTTGAAATGGCAAAGCTCTATATCTAAAAGAGTCTGCCCCTACTGAACTTCCAGACGAGGCGTGAGGACTCTGACTCTCGGTTTCATCGGAGAGGGCGATTTCTTTTAGCTTAAAGGGAGAAATCGAAGAGCTCTTTATGCACTGCGGCTTAAACAAGTCGCTTCCAGCTATGACGGAAACTGCGAAAAGCCCTACTACCACCCGGGCAAAAGATAACATCCTCTATGAAGGAAAAGTACTCGGAACAATGGAGAGATTCATCCGGATGTCTAAAAGAACTTTGATTTGAAGGAAAGAGCCTATGTGGCGGTACTTGATTTAGAGGAAGTATATCCCTTGGCGGGAGATCACAAAAAGTATACGCCGGTTGCTAAGTTCCTGGCAGTGTCTCATGATTTCTCCTCTCTATGCACCCTTAATGTGACTGCCGGAGAGGTGGAAGACGCGATTCGTGAAGCGGCATCTCCGCTCCTTGAGAAGGTGGAACTCTCTCGATATCTACGAAGGCGCGCAGGTTCTGCCGGCTTTCAAGTCCCTCTCTACAATGTCAGCCCTAAGAGCAAAAAGACCACACCTTAAGTGAAGAGGAAATCAATAAGGTATGGGGGATTTATCTGCTGCGCTGGAGAAAATAGGGGTGAAGTTAAGGGATATGTAAAGTAGAGCTCATATAATATTTTGTGCAGGTCGTATAGCTGTACAAATATACTGCTTAGCTATACTACCATTAAATAGATAGAGGTAATAAAAATGGCGGTTAGTGAAGCGCAGGCGAGAGCTACGGCGGAAATACAAGGCGAAGAATTATAAGCGTGTACCGCTCTGATTTGAGAATAGAAGAGTACGATGCATTAAAGGAACAAGCGGATAGTATGCCCTATGAATACTTTCATAAAAGAAGCCTTAAACGCCTACACAGGGCAAGAGATATTTAAGGTATAGGAAGAAAGAGAGGGAAAATGCCTACCATATCAATGTTTTACGGAATTATAATCAGGATGTATCGAAATCGGAGGACAGCACAAAGTACCCTCATATACATGCGGAGTATCAAGGGGAAGAGGTTGTTGTTAGCCTTGACGGTGACGTGTTGGAAGGAAGCATGACCAAAAGAAAAAGCAAAGCCTTGTTATAGGTGGGTGAATATCCATTGTGATGAGCTTTTAGCCAACTGGGATTTGTTAGAAAAAGGCGAAAAACTTTTACTATTGAGCCTTTAAAATAGGGGGTATATGTTACAGCCTGAGTTATTGACCGTTTCCCCGAAGAGGGATATAAACCCTGCTTTCTTATGAAAATGGAGAAAAAGAAAAATTTTGATGTTTCCCATACATAAGCGGAGCATGGATGGAGAGTTAAAAAGACCTTGAAACATTTAAAAAAAGTTAGGGTTTCCAATCATTCTGTAGAGGGGAAGGCGGGCAAGATATTGCACCGCACGAGTTGTACTACAATTCTATATCTGTATGAATGCATACAAGACTAAAAGAGAGGGTTAACACCCTCTTTTTGTCCTATAACTCAGAGTGAAGAAAAGCCGTGGACCATTAGGGTCCACGGCTTTTTATAAAGCTGAACTGAGGGTATTACCGATGACGGATATTCAGGTGGCTCATTTGAAAGACCGGATTGGAAGAAACTCATTGAGGGAGAAGAAAATAACATCATAGATACTGTGGTAGTGAAGGACATCATACATCAAAAATTTGAAGAAAAATGCTCATTACACAATATCCGAAGTGAAGTTATCAATAAATTAGTTTTTAGATACCATAAGAGAAGTAAGCGGAAAGCTCTCTAATAAAGCATTTTGATATGATGTTAAAAGACTTTTGAAACAGAACAAACGGCATTAGAAAAATCAATAGAGCAAACAAAAGACACATGAAGAGAATTTTGAAGAAGACAGTATCAGAGCGGATAAGTTTATTGACAAAAATATGCAGCAAAGAAATAATATTGTACATAGACAATAAGTACACTATTAAAGAGAGGGTAAAAGTTTGAACATTATCATAAGTAACAATCGTGACAAACCAATATATGAACAGATAGTTTCGCAGATAAAAAATATGATTATGAGCGAAGAATTGCTTGCTGGAGATAGTCTTCCTTCAATGCGATTATTAGCCAAATCAATTCATGTAAGTGTTATTACAGTTCAAAGAGCATATGAAGAATTGCAGAGAGATGGATTTATAGAAACGGAAATAGGTAGAGGCACTTATGTATTGGCAAGAAACAAAAGAATTCTATAAAGAACAACAGCAGAAACGGATAGAAGAATATATGCAATTGGCTATTGAAGCTGCAAAAGAAAAATGCTATGCCTCTTGAGAAACTGATTAAGATATTAAAAATTTTATACTTGGAGGAATAAATTGATGAATAGTACTTTAATACTAAAAATGTGAATAAAAATATGAAAAGTCAAATTTTGCCATCAAAGATATTTCTTTTTCAGTACCTGAAGGAAGCATAGTAGGATTTATCGGTGAGAATGGAGCCGGAAAAATCAACGACTATGAATTGTATTCTAAATGTGATTAGAAGAGATAGTGGTACTATTGAGATATTTGGAAGAGAAATGACTGATGAAGATATAGACATCGAGAGAATATTGAGTTGTATATGATAGCAATAATTTTCCGGAATATTTGACAGCAAAAGCAATTGACTGACATTTTAGGAGAATTTATAGTAAATGGGATGATTTTTGTTTTTGAACAATTTCTTAGGCGTTTTGGATTGCCTGAATCTCAAAAATAAAAAAAGCTACTCGTGGAATGAGTATGAAGCTTGCAATTGCTGTGGCACTTTCACATGATTCAAAATTGCTTATTTTGGATGAGGCAACAAGTGGTCTTGATCCTATTATGAGAGATGAAATTCTAGATGTGCTTTCTTGAATTTGTAAAACAAGAGAACCACTCCATTTTGCTATCTTCACATATTACAAGCGACTTGGAAAAATAGTTGATTATATTGTTTTTTATTCATAATGGTGAAATTATTTTGAATAAAAACAAAAAGATGAATTGATATATGAATATGGAGTTATCCGTTGTTCAGAAAACGATTTTCATAATATTTTTATCGGAAGATATATTATCAAGTATGAAAAAAAGATTATCAGATTGATGTGTTAATAAAAAAACAGGAAATTGATAGAGAAAAAAATATAAAAAAATTTAATAGTAGACAGCGTATCATTAGATGAAATAATGTTGCTGTTGGTGAAAGGAGAACGAAAATGCAAGGATTGATTAGAAATCATTATTATAAAATAGTATCTAAGCTAAAGATACTACTTATATTTATATTTTTTTACTGAGTTTCAATATTGATTTTCGGTAGTAGGGAGGAAATTCCTTTTATTTGCTTTTCTATGCATTAATGTTATAGGGTTTCCTTTTATCAGTTCAATTGGTTTAAGAAAAATAATATTGATAAGTGGAACCGGTATATTTTATCCTCACCTGTAAAGAGATGTGAAATAGTAAAGAGTGTATTTGCTGACGCAAGCAATTACAATTTTAATTGAAGTATGCTTTCTGTTATACTATTTCTAACATCATTTTTAATTCATGGATTTGCATTTTATCGATATATAGATGTAGTCTTGTTATTTTCATCTGCAATAGGAATCAGTTTAATAATGAATGCGATTTTTCTTGCCTATTTCTTACTTAGACTCAAATGATAGAACTGAAGCTATGAGTATTATTAGTTTAATAATCTCAGTAGCCATTATGCTAGGTCTAATAGCAGTAATAAATATTTTGATTGAAAAACCGACAGATATGCAACTTATGATATTTTGCAACAGGAAATTTAGTATTAGCTATTGCTGTGTTTTTAATATCTTGTTCTTTGACTGTTAGTATTTATTCAAAACAGGACTGTTAGAACCAAAGATTATAAATTGAATATTTATCGTAAGGGGCAATCTGAGCCCGTCAGATTTCCTCGGTTCAAGAAAATTAGAACTGTTTAGGAATAAATCCCCCGGTTACACTCCGGAGTAAAGCGTTTGGAGACGCCGGCACTTGCAGAAAACAAGCGTCAGCGAAGTTTTCTGCTTAGTACCGCTGCGTCGGAACCGAGCGAGAGCGCCTTTACGCAGGTGTGTATCCGGGGGATTTTGCTATTCCATATGTTCTATTTTTACACGCGAATATTCGCCTTCTTAAACTCTTTCTCGAGCTCCCTTCTTTGTGCCTTCTTCTTCATGTCCTCCCGTTTATCATAAATCTTCTTACCGCGGCAGAGTCCCATGTCGAGCTTTACGAGGCTACCTTTAAAGTAGAGGCGGAGGGGCATAAGAGTATAGCCCTGTTCCTTGATTTTTCCGAGCAGGCGGTCAATTTCCTTCTGTGCAGAAGGAGTTTTTCATCTCGAAGCGGATCTTTATTGAAAAATATTTCCCCGCTCATAGGGGGTTGATGTGCATACCTACGATAAAACATTCTCCGTTTCGAATCTGACAAAAAGGACTCCTTAATGGAAGCCTGTCCGAGGCGGAGAGATTTGACTTCCGTTCCGAAAAGCTGAATGCCGCATTCCAGGCTTTCCTCCATGAAAAAATCATGGAAAGCCTTTTTGTTGTTTGCGATTTGCTTAATGCTGTCTCCCATTTATTCGTTCCTTTCTGCCCTCCAAGGGATTTTATCTTGCTTAAACTTTCCTTAAGGGAAGTCTATCTCGATGGAATCTGCTTATTCCGGGGAAAGTTCATCTCTGACTAAAGTTGCTTATTCCGGGGAAAGTTCATCTCGACTAAAAGTTGTTTATTCAGAGGAAAGCTTATCTGTATTATTCTTCCGGTAATTCCTGAGGCCGGCACGAAGTCGATGGTCCTGCTTAAGGTATCTACAGCATACACCAGGACGGACATGCTGTCACCGATACGGAAGGTTTTTCCGCTCCGTTCGCCTCTAGTTATCAGTTCTTTCTCTATAAAAACAAAATAGTCGTCATTTAGCATACGAAGCGGAATCATGCCTTCGATGCCATTTCTCCAAAGTGACATAAATGCCGTACTCCGTAAGGCCGGAAATATTGCCGGGGAAGCATTCTCCGAGGAAGTTCTTCATGTACTGGCACTTTTTCAGCTTCATGCAATCCTGCTCCGCCTCATCTGCTCGCCTCTCGCGCAGGGAACTTTGCATGGCTACATCAGGTAAAAATACGACTGTAGTGGGCGAAGCGCTTCTCATTTTCCTGAGAAAACAGATTCTCCTTAATGATTCTGTGAATCTGGAGGTCGGGATAACGCCTGATTGGAGAGGTGAAGTGGGTGTAATATTTGCTGGCAAGCCCGAAATGCTCTCCGCATTCCACGCTGTACTTTTGCCTGTTTTAAGGAGCGGAGAATGAGATTACTGAGCATCATCTCTTCTTCCTTTCCCTTAATCGTCTCCAAAATTCCTTGTAAGGCTTTTCGGGCGAATGCTGTCCGGGTCTTTCGCGCATAGAAGAATGGAGAAATTGATAGAATCCGCGAAAGCTCCTGCCATTTGTCAAAAATCCGGTTTCTCATGCACACGGTAGAGGAAGGGAATATCCTCCAGTAATATTCCTCCGCGACGGTCTCATTTGCCGCAAGCATGAAATCCTCGATGATTTTATGGGATTCTTCGCGGATCACGGAGCGAATTTCGGCAATCTGCCCTTTTTCATTGAAAAAATAATCTTGACTCTGAAAAATCAAAGTCCAGCCCGCCACGCTCTACGCGCTTATGACGAAGCAGACGGGAAAGCTCCCCATATGAAGAAGCAAATCCTTAAAGGGGAGATAGGAGGAGTAGTCTTCTGCATTGTCTTCTTTTCTCTTATCAATAGAAGTTTCGAAAGTCTCATTTTCTGTATCAATAGAAGTTTCGGAAGTCCCTTTTTTTCTATCGATAGAAGTCGTTATGGCTTCGTTTCCCTCCTCTAACACCGCCGTCACGCCCTGTATAGCTCTATTCTTTATCGGAGCAAATGATTCCCGGGCAGATTTTCATGGGAGAGTTGTTCCCCTTTTTCGTTATAGTCCATGATGCAGGAGAGGGTCAGACGATCCGCACCCTCATGCAGGGAACAAATACCGTTGGAAAGCTCTCTCGAAGCATGGGGAATCACTCTGTCCGTTAGGTACACGGAGGTTCCGCGCTCCAGTGCCTCTAAATCGAGGGAAGAGCCCTCCTTCACATATTCCGTGACATCGGCAATATGCACGTAGAGTCGGTAAAGCTTCTTTTCCGGAAAATATTCCAAAGAGATGGCGTCGTCCAAGTCCTTGGCATCTTCTCCGTCAATGGTAATCGTAGTGAGCGCGCGTAAATCTCTTCTTGCCTTTGGAACTTAAGATAGACTCCGGCACTTCCTGTGAAATAGACTCAGCTTCTATCTTCACTTCCTCCGGAAAGTCCTCGGGAAGAGAAAATGCCCGAATGACGGAGAGCACATCCACGCCCGGCTCCGTACTTTGCACCAAGCACTTCCGTAACACCGCAGACGGGATAGGAGAGGAGCGGACTCTTCTTTCCGCGGGGAATAGGAGAATGCCCCCGGCTGCCCCTTCTTTCTTCCTTTTGCACTCCGCCGTAGGAGAGGATTTTTGCCATGACCTTGTCTCCCGGAAGCTCCGCCGGTCTTTCCGGGCTGAATATAGAAGGGAGAGGGAGCTTTACATTGTCAGGATAAAGGAAGAGCCCTCGCGTCTTTCTTTCACAAGTCCGAGGACTTCCGTTACCGCACGCTTCATGACCTTAACGATTTTTCCTCGGCACTGGAATCGCCCTGCTTTTCCCTCGAGATAAGAATCTGCACGGTGTCCCCGTCCATGGCATTTCCTTCGGATCCTTTCGGGATGTAAATGTCATCGAGCTCCTTTTTCCGAAAGGCTCACAAAGCCGAAGCCTTTCTTTGCCTTGAATAGACCCCCTTTAGAGTCCGCTCCTTCTCTACACTTCGCTTTTTATGCCTTCATGCAGTGCAAGTTTTCTCTATCGTGAAGTTCTTCAGGCGAAAAACTGCTCTGTATCCTGAACACGATGTTTTTTTTCCTGCTCCTTCTCTTTACGACTTAAAGCCGGAGTATCCTTCTGCTTATACTTTCTCCGGAGAAAGAGAGAAGTCCTTCCTCCGCCATCTCTTCTAAAAGAGCGGTAAAGTCTTTTTCTCTTCTAGGAATGCTCTAAAAATGAATCAGCTCCTTCTCTTTCATTTTTGGGAGGGAAGGATCCTTTTCTATATCTACAATGATTTTCTTTAATTTTTTTCCTTTTGCTCTTCGCGCATAGTACTCCTTAGTTTGGGAAGCTCAAAAAGTAAATTTTTAAGCTTGAATAAAATGAGCTCTCTTTTGAGAAGGTGCTTCCGCTTGGGATTACGGAATATTTACAGAATAGAAAAAGCCTGCAAAAAACTTGCAGGCTTTAAAAACGGTGGAAAAAGGGTCTTACCAAATAATATCCAAAAAGTAAAGCAACCGCAAAAAATGCGACTGTACTGAACTTGGTAAACTTTTCTAAGCTTCCCTCTACAGAACGACCTCTGTTTTTTTCTGCCAATAGGTGTCGGTAGAACCGGATAAAGCTCCTAAACTGTCACTCTTTCCTTCCTGCATAAGGATAATGGCAGATAAGGCAAGACCTAAGAGTACAAATAAAATTACTAAAAGCTATTTTTGCTATTCTCATGAAAACCACCCTTTTTATGGAATAAGCTTGTAGACAGTGCTACAGCCTCTGACCCATCTTTTGTCAATATCTACGGAAGTATAGCACAAGTGTAATTTCGGTGCAAGAGCGGATTTTCGGAAATTTTGCAAGTTATAAGAACAATAGAGTAAAAGATTTTGTCAGTTGATAAAGAAATAAAAGAGAGTAATCATTAATCCTTTTGATACAATGGTTTCGACTAAAAACTATGCAAAGGAGACTACTCTCGTGGATATTGTAGCACTATTAGAAGATTTGGTAAAAGGGTTACTTGATGCAGAGAAGAAATTTTTGACAATCCTAAGGACTTTAGTTCTCTGAGAGGTCTGTGAAAAAGCTCTACAGAGTCTTTTCTGCTTCTTTTTCTTGGGCGAAGTCCTTTCAAGAATGAATTCAATGCTTAGTGAGTGTGGAGTTAGAAAAGAACGTTTCAACATCCAGAGAGTCGATAAGCGTACGCTGATTACCTCTGTTGGGGATGTTGTGTTTGATTGTACGTATTTCAAGAGGAAAGCAGAGCAAGGAGGTCATTCTTACTTGCTAGAAGAACTAATAGGTTTGGATTCCCATGAGAGGTTTAGTGAAGAAGCTGAGGTAATGCTACTCACGGAGGCATTAAAAACAAGCTATTGTGAGGCAACAAAGATACTACCATCCAAACAAAGAATTAGCAAAACTACAGTGATGAATAAAATACATAGTCTATCAGATAGCATTACCCTTGAGGATCTTTCCGGCAAGAAGCAAGTGGAGTATCTTTTTATCGAAGCAGATGAAGATCACATTGCGGAACAGCATGGCAAGGTGTCCAAGGATAATAAGAGCTTTATTTCTAAACTGATTTACGTACATGAAGGAAAGTTTGAATCCGGCTGTAAAGGAAGAAAAGAACTCAAAAATAGCTTTTATTTTGCCGGACTTTATCCCGGAAAAGAAGGAAATGCATGTCTTTGGACTAAGGTTTCTGACTACATTGAAAAGACATATGATAAAGAGACCTTAAAGAAAGTATTTATTAGTGGTGATGGAGCCCAGTGGATAAAGAATGGGGCGGAGTTCATTGAAAAATCAGTCTTTTGTGCAGATAAATTTCACTTGATGAAATATATTAATCAGGCTGCAGCGCAGATGTTAGATGAAAAGGATATCGCCAAAGAAGAATTATGGCATTTACTATACTCTAAGCATTCCACTAAGGCTTCATTCTCAAAATATATAGATTGTATGGCGGCATCAGGGAGAAATATAGAGAGATAGAAAGCTTACGGACGTATGTGCTAGAGAATTGGGCAGCTATCAGGAGAACGCTAAGAAACAAGCTTGTACAAGGCTGCTAGTGCAGAGAGTCATGCTAAGTCATGTGTTATCTGATCGCTTAAGTTCAAGACCTTTATCATGGAGCCAAAAAGGTGCTGACAAGATGAGTAAGCTAAGGTGTTAGGAGAGAAACTATGGAAGAGAGAAACTTTCAGTTGGTGAGGATAGGTCGAGAAGAAAGGAAGCTGGGAAGCGACCGGAACAGAAGGATAAGCGTAAAAGAAAATAAGGCTTAGAGATGTGTTGAAAGAGCACTATGATGCGTCAAAGAAATATATAGATGGCCTCCAGCATCAATTCCGGGAGAAACGGTTAAGAAGACTTTCCCATACGGAACCACCTCCGTTTATTATAAAATTTTGACATGAAATAAAAAATGATAATAAGATAATTGAAAAGTTGGAAGACCTTTATCAAGGTGTATTTTTGAAGCTCGTTAACTGACAGTAAGTTTACTCCATCTATAAGAACAATAATCGTTGACAAATAAAAATTTTCGGTTAACTTAAGTTAATCAAAGGAAAGGGGCAACATTTTGAATAACAGAATTGAGGAATACAGGAAACCTTTAGGTTTATCCCAACATAGATTAGGCAAAAGGTCGGAATATCAAGGATAAGCATAAATAAAATAGAAACTGGAAAACCTAGTAGTTATTTTGAAGATCGGTAGGTATGGCTATGAAGAACATTGTTTATATTTGTAAATGCTGCTTGGGAGTAAGCTTTGCATTAATTATTATATATCTAGTACAATTATGTTTATTTAGTAATTATATTGCAGAAGCATTAATTGCTAGGGCGTTGCCTTTTGTCAATAACATTAGTAGCTATATCGATTCTATTTTTCTCATAGGACATGAAAATAGAAAATAGATAGTCTTCGTTGAAGGTTGTACAAAAATATGAGTTAGGTAAATTTCAAACCCTGACTCGTATTTTTATATAACAATAAAACCTGATAAGAAAAGTCAATAAAAAGTATCCGTGCTTATAATAGAAAAAGGAGAAAAACGATGAAAAACATAGAGGTTGTAGCAATTTTCAGGAAAGATAATACCATTTTTCGCTACAGAAAAAGGATATGGAGAGTTTGAAAGGCTATTGGGAGTTTCCGGGGAAAGGTGGAGCCGGAGGAAAGCCTGGAGGAAGCCTTAAGGAGGGAAATTCGGGAAGAGCTGCAAGTAGAAATCCGTATAGAAGAAAAAAATTTTCGGAGTTGGACTATGACTATCCGCATTTTCACCTTACTATGCACTGCTATTTTTGTTCCGTTTTATCGGGGAAATCAAAATTAGTGGAAGCAACAGACGGAAGATGGCTTACGAAGGAAAGAGCTGAATACGGTGAACTGGCTTCCTGCGGATATTTTCTCTTATTGAGGAGCTGAAAAATGTCTTTAATTCCTACAGAAAAAGAAAGTTCATGCTAATCTTTATTCGGAAATAACCGAATCGGAGGCGACCGAATAAAATGAAATTTATTGGAGAGAGAAAAGAAGTACAGAAAATCAAAGGCTTGTATCAGTCACATGGCATGGAAGTTCTTCTGTTATACGGACGAAGACGAATCGGAAAGAGCGAGTTGATGAAACATTCCATGCAGTACTTTTGAAGGATTTATTACGAATGCAAACAGACTTCTGAAATGAACAATGTAGAAAGCTTGGCGACTTTACTTTCGGAAGAGTTTGGCTATCCGAAGATGTCCTTTTCGGGCCTCGAGGAAGTGCTGGATTTTTCTTTTTAAAAGGCAACGGAGGAGAATATTCTTTTGATTTTGGATGAATATTCTTATCTTAGTGATGTGCTGAAGGGCATGGACAGTGTTTTGCAGGCACTGATTGATCAATATCGAAACCATAGTAAATTAAAATTGGCCTTGTGCGGTTCCTTTGTGGATACCATGCAGAAATTAATCGAGAAAGAGAATCCCTTTATTCGGCCGTTTTGATTTGGTTCTAAAGCTAAAGCCCATGGATTACTATGATTCAGCACAGTTTTATTCCCATTTTTCCAATGAGGATAAGGTAAGGCTATACAGTGTTTTTGGAGGAATTCCTTATTATAATCGACTAATTCGCGAAGACAGGTCTGTAAAGGAGAATATTATAGAGTTGATTGCATCCCCGGTGCAAGACTGGAAAAATGAAGTCCTGATGTATCTTAAGTCGGAAATTGCGAAAATTGTGAATGCCAATGAAGTCTTTTTGAGGCTAGTGGCAAGAGGGATCTTCCTGTTTTAACGATATTCTGTCTCAGTCTCATGTTTCCAGCGGTCCCACCTTAGTGGATGTGCTGGATAAGTTGATTCGTATGGGAGCTTATTGAGAAGGCATCGCCTATCAATGATGAAAAATAATCGAAAGAAATCAGGATATTATATCAGTGACCCCATGTCTTTGTTTTATTATCGATATATTTTCCGCTACAGCTCTCAGTTAAACGTGTGATGAATTCGGATATTTTCTATCAGAGATATATTCAGGATGACTTTGAAAATGCCTATGTGCCGAAGCGTTTTTGAGACAATAGGAAAACAATTTTTAATCCGGCAGAACCGAGCAGGTTTAATAGAGGAGCCTTTTTGAAAAATAGGCAGATACTATTATGACATTCCGAAAGAACGGCGAAACGGAGAGTTCGATATAGTCACTTACGATCCAAAAGGCTATATCTTTTTATGAAGTAAAGTTTCAAGATAAGCTCTTAGCAAAGTGGAAATAGAAAAGAGATAGCACAGGTAAAGGCGTGTGAACTCCAATGTTATCGTTATGGCTTCATTTCCAAAAAGCGGGTTTGAAACTGTTTCCGAAAAAGACAAGCTTCTCCTTAGCTTGGATGATCTATTTACATAAATAGTTCAAATTATATCCAAATTTTGACACTTTGAATCTGAAAAATGAAATGACGAGAAAATCGCACAAAAACCGCTTGCCAGAAATCAGCTTTATGCGTTATACTCGGAAAAGCACAAAAGTGCTTTTCTTTTTGAGGAAAATACTTTAACACATAAAAGCATAGACGCATAAAAAGCGCAAAAGTATAAAAATGTAGATGCATAAACGTGTCAAAGCTTAAATGCGTAGATGTACAGAAGTGTCAAAGATTAAAACGATAAAAGTAAGAAGCGTTAAGGGCAATGCTACGAAAGAGAAAAGCATTGCAAGTATAGCCCTTAACAGACAAAAAGAGAAAAGCTGTCTTTAGGAGGGGAAATGAATAGTCTATTAAATGGAATAGTTTTTGTGATCGAGAAGATGACCGCTTTACTCTGGGGGGATTTATTAAGGATTCCGCTACCCGGAGGAAGTACTTTGGGGCTTTCTCCTATGGTACTTTTTGCTTATTCCGGCAGGTATTTATTATACGCTCTGAACAAAATTTCTTCCGATTCGTATGTTCAGGGAAATGCTTTCCGTGCTCATCGAGAAACCGGATGCAAAGATGCAGGGAGACTTGTCCAAGGGAAAGCTCTCCGGCCTTCAGACATTGATTGTTTCTACAGCAACGAGAGTCGGTATGGGAAACCTTGTGGGTGTTGTTGCGGCAATCTCCGGAGGTGGAGCAGGCGCGGTATTTTGGATGTGGATTACCGCGCTGATTGGTTCCTCGACCGCCTTTTATCGAGGCTACACTGGCACAGCTCCATAAGAGGAAGGATCCGCTCTCACGGCGGTTTCCGTGGAGGCCCCGCCTATTATATCCATGACTTTTTCTTTAAAAATAAGCCCGGCGAAAAGCTGGAAGAGGGAATTCCGAAGAAAAAAAGCATTATAGCGGTTTTGTTTGCTCTATCCGGCCTTATTTGCTGGGCGGGAATCAGTCAGGTTATCGGAAACTCCGTGTCCTCCGCCTTTGAAAATGCCTTTTCCATTAAGCCCCTTATTTCCAGTATTCTTCTGGTACTCATTGCCGCTGTGATTGTACTTTCGTAAAAATGCGACAGCGTGTCTTGGATGTAATTGTGCCTGTGATGGCAGGACTCTATTTTGCCATGACCGTTTTTGTGATTCTTACCCATTTACCGGCACTCCCGCGTGTCTTCAGAGCGGATTTTCTCGGAGGCTTTTCGGGCTAGACAGATTGTTTCCGGAGGTTTTGCGGCGGTGCTTATGAACGGTGTGAAAAGAGGCCTTTTTCTCCAACGAGGTTGGCTCCGGATCGGCACCTTGCAGCCGCAGCGGCAGCCGATACGGATCATCCCAGAAATGGGACTTTTCCAGGCAATAGGGGTCTTCATCGATACCATTGTTCTCTGCTCCTGTACCGCATTTATCATGTTACTGACCCCGGAAGGAATGATTAAGGACCTGCAGGGCATGGACATTTTACAAATGGCAATGAACTATCACTTCGGCGCCTTTGGAAAAATCTTTATTGCCGTGATTTTATGGCTTTTCAGCTTTTCCACCTTCCTCGGTATCCTCTTCTATGCGCGTTCCAATGTTTCCTATATTTTCGGGGACAATTGGGGCTCACAGACTGCCTATAAAGTTTTTGCGCTCATCATGCTCTTTGTGGGAGGACTTGCGCAGTATACCGTGGTTTGGGATTTGGGAGATGTAGGAATCGGCCTTATGACCATTTTCAACCTCCTTGTTATGTATCCTTTAAGTAAGGAGGCCTTGTCTTCGCTAAAGGACTTTGAGGAAAAGAGGAAAACGGCTTAAAACTTAAGTCGTTGTAAAAATAGAGTTAAAATGATATGATTCCCCTGTCAGTTTTATGATTGTGAATGGGAGGGAATTCGTATGAGTGAAGAGGAAAAGAAGGAGAATGAGTTGTTAAACAATTCTCCGGTAGAAGAGGGAGACAAGGAAACAGAGAGTTCTGTGACGGAAAAACGTACAGGAAGAACCGATTATCCGAGTAGAAGCACCTCTTCCGAAGAGTGAAGCGAAGAGCATGGAGGCAACAGAGGAAAGTCTTTCGGATAAAGCGGAAGCGTAGAAGAAGCTGTGTCTAATCAGCTTGAAGAGGTAAAGGAAGCGGTCTCCGATAAGGTTGAAGCTGCAGCGGAGAAGGCTGCGAACTCTGCAGAGACAGTTACGAACTCGGTAGAATCACTGGGAGAAAAAGGCGGAAGAGCTGATTCACGAAAGCGCTGAGAAAGCGAAGGAAGCAGTTCCTGCGGCAGAAAAGACAGTAGAAGAGGCTGCGGCAAGTGCTTCGGCGACTGTTCATGAGGCAACACAGAAGCTGGAGGAAAAAGACGGAGGAAAAGCTCTCTGCAGCAGATCGAATTAAAGCAGAATGTGAATAAGTATAAGCCTGCACCGAAGACAAATGTACACGGCAGTGGCGGAGCAGAAGACAAAAAGTGGAACCGGAAAGAGCCAGTCCGCTTTGATTGTGGGAATAGCGGTGGAATTCTTCTTGTGTTTGCTTTTTGCGTACGCCTTATTTCCGAGACGTACGAAAATCAACTTGATAAGTACATCAGTGTAAACTTCTCCGGATATGACGGATATGGAACAGCTGAAGTAAAGTTTGATGAGGAGAGTTTCCTAAAGGACTATAAGAAGAAAAATCAAACTGAAAAAGAAAAAGATATATTCACAAACGCTCTTTTAACAGAGTATAGTACCGAGGCCTACTTATATGACTATTTTTATTTCCGGCAATTGGAGTCTTGACGGAGTAAACGGAGAATATAAGAATGGAGACAAGGTGCATCTTACTTGGAAGATCGACAAGGATGTAGTGGAAGAAGCCTCAAGGTAAAGATTAAGGATGCCGGACAGGAATTCACCGTAAAAAGATCTGGAAAAAGATGGAGACCTTTGATGCTTTTGAGAACTTCAATATGGAGTTTACCGGTACAGCGCCTGACGGAAGGGCGGAGTGGAGAGCAAGCGGCATTATGGACGGTTCCAAGGGACTCTATTTCAAGGTCGATCCGGAATATGGACTTTCCAATGGGGATAAGGTTACCGTAAAGATAGAGCCTAAGGAGAATTTGACTAACTTTGTTCAAAAAAACAGGTAAAAGCTCTGAAGGAAATGGAGAAGGTTTTCACTGTGGACGGACTTCCCTTCCTATATCGACTCTGCGAGTAAGATTGATGATACACTTCTTGCAAGTATGAAGAGCGAGGTGGAGGATATGATTAAGAGTAATATTGCAAAAGGAAGGGGAGACAGTTCAGCTTCTTAGTGCAGAGTATCAGGGATATTACTTCTAAACGCGAAGAGCAGTTCTTCTTACCTGAAAAAAATATCTTCTATCCTGTTTATAAAGTTACAATCCGGATTACGCTGCCTGATCAAAATTTTGTACAGGACTACAGCTTCTTTACTGCAGGTGCCTTTAAGAACATTATGGAAGAAGGCAAGGATGGTAAGGTAACTGTAGATGTAATGAGATGAACACCGTTTATCATAGCTTTGTCATTGATACCGGTGTAGGAAACTGGTTCACAACCAAGTATTATCTGGACGGCTTTTGAAACGCTGGAAAGCTTGAGAAACGAGTGTGTAACCAAGAATCTTGCTGACTTTAAGGCGGAAGAGAAGATTTCCGAGAATACAACTGCAGAACAGACAGAGGAAGCACCCGCAGAAACAACTGCGGCAGAAACTACGGAAACGGAAACGACAAGCAATTCATAAGGCTTTTGTACAGCATGAATAAATGAGGTAGCGTGTGCCTTGCAAGCGCTACCTGTCTAAAGTGAGTTGTAAAAATCAAAATAATTTTCTAGCAATATAGGTCTGAACTTGGGGCACGCTCTCACTAGCTTCGTTTGACTGAGCAGTGGTTTTGTTAACCACTGCTCACTTTGCTTTCACGCAGCAAATTTCCTTCGAAGTTGGTCTCGTACAGGACAACTTTTCTGATGAAAAGTTTGTCCTTACGTAACGGATACTAAGCGAAAAACTGCGTTTCTCTTGTTTTTCGCAAGTACCGACGGGCTCAGACTACCCCTCATTCAGACCTATATTGCAAAGAATTCCTTTATTATTTTGATTTTTACAGCCTTTATTTTTCTGTACAACGATTAGGGAGGATCATTGAAATGCCGGAAGACTTTTGCTTTAAAAAGAACTTGAAAATATTATCCGGATAAGGTATATTGGAGAGCGTTGCGGGATGTAGCGCAGGTGGTAGCGCGCTTGACTGGGGGTCAAGAGGCCGCAGGTTCAAGTCCTGTCATTCCGAGAAAAACTCTTCCGTTTGGAGGGGTTTTTTGGTTTTTAGCAGTTGTTTTTTGCAAAGAGAACACTATTTGTTTTCATAACGAATGTTGTATGAAGATACATGACAGTTGTTTTTTCACTCTTGATAGTCTGTCCTTACGCCTTGCCAGCGGTTAAAAAGATTCCGGCTGCATTGTACCATTGGAATTGTTTTTCCTTGCAATAGGCGGAAATCTCTTTGGAAAGCTTCGCATCCGCCATGTATTCCAGGATGTAGACGGAGAGGCCTGCTGACTTTGCTTTTTCAAGATAGTCCTGATAATAGGAACGAGTGTCCGGGTCCTGCTCGGAAGAAGTATCGGTATCAAAAATTGTAGGAGGTAAAAACATCTTCCTGGTTTACACCCTGAAAGAGAAGTTTTGAAGAATCTTCCTCCAAAGCTCGGCTGACAAAGGAATCTCCACCGTTTAAAATGATTGGCATCTTGTATTTTTGTAAATTGTTTAATACAGTATGTAAGCCCTGATAGATTTCATCTTTCGGAAATTGATAGTAGACGTCGAAATTATCGAGGAAGAAGCCATCAAAGCCGAGCTCGGCGATTTCTTCGGCGACATTTTCCGTAATATAATTCTGCCATTCTTGATTCGATACATCGATCCATGCCTCGTCCTCCCAATTTTCGTAGGGAGCGAGGGAGAGTGCTTTGAAGCGGGAGTATTCCGGGGCATAATTTTCCAAAGCGCCGACATTGATATAGGCATAGGCTTTTGTCCCGGCACGATGCAGGTACAGAAGATTTTCTTTTAGAAGCTTCCGGGAGAAAGGACAACCGTCTTATAATGAGAGAGAAATACAAGTTGGTCGGTTACCTTGTCATCCGAATGGAGCCCCTCTTCCGCACCATCGGGAATCATGGATAATCCGAGGAAAAACACCATAATTCTCTTTTTCTTGGATAAGATACAAGGAATAGGAGGGTAAGGAGAAGAAATAGGAGCGAGCAAGAAGCTTGAAGGGGATTGTTTAAACCATCTCATGATAAAAAGTCCTTTCGTAATGCATACGTATTTTCCGGGAACGGGGTAAAAGTTTTGTGTAAGCATATAATAACTTATATAGTATAGCTATCATTTTTAGAAAACACAGAATTCTTTTCCTTAGATTTTTGCCGTTCTTGCCGAGATATATAGGACTTTTCAATATTTAAGAAACATAAGCTGAGAAAAAAGTTTTACAATGAAGCATTTTAATTCAAAGGAGAAGAGAATGAAGAAAAAGCTGTTTTATTTTGCCGCTTCCATGGTACTGATGATGAGTTTCAGTGCATTTGCCGGAGTATGGAAGAATGATGCAAAGGGCTGGTGGTATGAAAAATGCGGACGGGAGCTACCTTAGGAACGGATGGAACTGGGTAGACGGAAACAATGACGGTGTTTCGAGTCCTATTATTTTTCAAAATGACGGTTACCTTGTGACAAATACCACGGTAGAAGGCTATCAGGTGAATAGCGACGGTGCCTGGGTGGTAAACGGTGCTGTACAGACTAGAGGAGCCGCCGTGCTCGGTGCACAGGTCAACGACAGCGTCCGTTCCGGATCAAAGAAGGGTTTGGCAAACTAGAGATACGCTTTTTCAATGCTACTTCCGTAAAGGATTTAGGGTTAAGCACATCATTTATAATTTTACCAATTATGAGCAGAACTTTATGACGAATTTCCGGGATACCAAGGCACAGGGGAGTAAGTGTGACCGCCATTATCCTGAATACCCTGAGAAACAATCCGAGCCGCAGTCCCTTCCGGCAGGAATCAGCGGACAGGAAGCCAACTACTACGGCTTTTAATGTGGCAAGTCAGGAAGGCATCGATGCGACAACTCGTTTAGCCAATCGCTTTGCTTCCCTCTACAAGGGATTCCATTGATAACTGGGTCATCGGAAATGAAGTCAATTATCCGAATGCATGGAACTTTACACCGCATAACGGAATTGCGAACTATGCAGACCAGTATGCGACAGCTTTCCGTATCTGGTACAACGCAATTAAACAGAATAACCCTTCTGCAAATGTCTATATTCCGTTTTGATTATGTATGGACCGAGCATTCCCCTGCAGCGGGATATTACAAGGCAAAAGATCTTCTGCAGCTCTTAAATGAAAGACTAAGAGATACCGATTACGGCATTGCATGGCATCCTTATCCGGAAGGACTTGCCGATCCGAACTTTGAGGATGACGGAAAGGCTGTAAACAACGAGAACTCTCCCATTATCAATATGAAAAATATCAATGTTCAACCGACTATCTGCAAAGAGCGGAGTACCTGTCCCCCGAGCGGAAAGGTAAGACACCTGATTCTTTCCGAGCAGGGCTTTAACGCAACGAACGAAGATATTCAGGCTGACCAGATTGCCAAAGCCTACAATATTGCAAAGAACAATCCTTATATTGAGGCGTTCTTCTTAGCAAGAGAGTATGACCAGCCGGGTGAGATGCACAATGTAAACGGCGCACTGCAGGAAATGCACTTCGGTTTAAAAGAGGCCTATGAGAGAGGCGGAAGACCGAGAAAGGCCTATTCCGTGTATAAGGGATTGCAGTAAGACATAGCAGCAAGACATAGTAGAGAGGATAGAAAGAAAAAGACCAATCGGTATAGAACCATAGTTCTTACCGACCGGTCTTTTTTATTCATGAGTATCACTCTCGTAGCATGTAATATCTTATTCATAATGAGTATCGTGCGATATCTTGTTTATTTCCAAAATTCCAGAAGGCCCGCAGTAATACCGGCTTTCAGATATCGCAGAATAAATTGAATGAACTCCTCTTGTAAGAGATTTCTTTTTGAAAATAAAGAACAAGGAGGCGCCAGATATCGCTTATGAAAAGCTCCGTAAGAATCTGCAACTCCTTTTCCGAAACCACAACGTCGGTTTCCAGGATGCCGATTTTCATGGCCCAAGCTACAAGTTGTTCCAATTCACGGTATAGGACACGTTCAAGAGTGGCTCTTCCTACGGAATCTTTGATACAGTTCAAGAGATGTCGATGCTTTTTCGATGGAGTTCAACACATCGTTAGAGCATTTTCATAATCCCGATTGTTCTGGATTTCCGAAACAAGCTTTATTGCATTCTCTACTGATTACCCATCCCAAAAGGCCGTAGATATCCGGAAAATAATAATAAAAAGGTTTTTCGATTGACCTCTGCCTTTTCGATGATTTCTTTTACGGTGATTTTATCCAGCGCCTTTTCTTCCATTGCCGTGATTAGGGCAGTGGCCAGCTTTTCCTTGGTTATTTCACGAAGTTCACAATTTTTTTCACACTTTACCCCACATTTGTCCGGTATTGTCCGTTTTCTTTCTTTTTCAAGCTGATATTATACTACTCGTTGCCTTTAGTTTAAAGAAAATGAGATGGGCTGAAGAGCCAAAATAGAAGACGTAGAGGTATCTAGCACAGGATAGTGCAAGAAGAAAAAAATACCAGACAGGTATAAGAAAAAGCGAAAAATGGAGTAGATGTGGAATAAAATGAACGCAAGTGGAGAAAGGAGGATGAAGATGAAAAAGAATGCGATGAACAGAAATACAGAAATGAAGATAGAACAACAAAGAAACAAAAAGATGCAAAAAGAAAACTCGGTAAAAAGGAGAGACTTATGAAGGGCGTTGCTATTGCCTTAGTGCTATCGCAGGTGCTCCTACTCCCGATGATGGCCCTCGCATCGGAAGAAAATCCTCGCTATCACGAAAACTATTATGCCTTGCTGAGTGCTACGGGAGAGCTAAAGCAGAGCTCGGTAGTTAGGCAGTATGAGGCAAGGGGAATGCAGACCGTTACGGATTACGGAAAAATACAGCGGTATTAAAAACTTAAGTAACGGCGTGGATGCGGAGTCGGATGGAGAACGCCATGTCTTTCACTTTCCAAACGGAGCACCGGAGACTTTATATATCGAGGGGAGACAACCGAGTTTTCGCTATTCTTCCTTGGAAAAATCAATATTTACTTACGAGTTAAACGGCTTGGAAGTGGACCCCTCCGTGCTTGCAGGCGAAAAAGGGACTCGTAAAAATTCATGTTGGATTTTACAAGGAAACCGGATGCACAGGACTATGCCAAGAAAAACTATGTGCTGATTGCCAGAGCGAAACTTCTCCATGGAAGATATCCTTTCTTTAAAGGCGGAGAAGGCGGAAGTTGTAACCCTCGGAGAGAAAAAGGAAGTAATGTTTGTCCTTCTTCCGGGAGAGGAAGACAGCTTTGATATCGAGGTGGGAAGCAATCCTTCAGCTTTGACGGCCTGCAGTTTCAGATGATGCCGCTTCGTTCCGCTCAGGTGGATCAAAGACATACAGGATTCGAAAAAGGATGTGGAGGACCTTATCATGCTTTTGAAAGATGCCGGAAATGATCTTCTTTCGAACATGGAGTCTTCCCTGAAAAATCCCTTTCGTGACATGGAAAAGAGTCTGAATGATGCAAATGCTTCTGTGAAAGTCCATACAGGAGGAAGGAAGAGCATTTCAAGAGGAAAGAGATAAGAGTTACGATTCCTTGGACAAACTTAAGGAGAGCTTAACACCCTGTAAACGGAAACCCTCAGTGACTTAACAGCCACCATTGGAGACACCAAGAAGAATATTGACGGGAGAAAAGACAGCATTAATCGGATACAGAACAGCTTAAGGGACTCGAAGAATCTCTTACAGAGCTTCGATCCGATGTGCCGAATACCGCGAAAATCGAGGAAGCAAAAGAAACAGTCAATGCTTTTAAACGGCATGCTGACAGCACAAGACAGGAAACGATAGCAGAAGTGATTAGTGCTTTAGACCAAAAAGCTTCAGGGAAATCCCTTTGCATGAACCCATTATGAACCTCCTGCAGGGTTATTCCGGACTTTCCGAGAAGGAAGAAGCTACGAAAAAGCAGCTTCGTACCTTACTTTCCGATAAAAATTACTCCTCAACCTTGACGCCCTTTCTTCCGATACGCGTTCCGGAATGACTACGGGGATAGACGGACTTTCCACCTTGGAAGATAGTCTGAAGAAGTGAAGACCTTACAGTCGGATTTTGACAAAAAGCGGCGACTACGGCGGAGGAACTCGGAAAAATGCCAATGTTTTGCTGGAAAAACAGCCAAATTGCGATGCAGGACCTTACAGAAGGGCTTCGCAGTCAAGACTCATACTTGAGAGGAAAGAGAGGAGACTTACAAAAATCTGGAAAGGAACCTCGATTCTGCAAGCTCTGCAGTGCGACAAGGGGAAGCGGCACTCGGTTCCACAAAGAGCATGCAGACAGCGAAGGACACGATGGAGGATCTCATTGAGAGTAAGTGGGAGAAAATACAGGAGAAAAGACAAATCTTTTTGAGATGGACCCGGACAGAGCGCCGGAGTCTCTGGTTTCCGGGGAAAAATGAGAATATTGTCGATGTTGCCGTAACGCTTCGTACAGAAGAAATCAAGGTGGATAAATCCAAGGAAAAACGGAGGAATCGGATGCGGAACCCGGTGTTTGGGAAAAATAGCAGCGGTATTTGCAAAAATGTTTTCCGGACTCGGAAAGCTCTTTTAAAGGAGGAAAGTAAATGTCCTTTAGTGAAAAATGTGCAAATTTTTATCGTGAAAAGAGAGAAAAAAATCGGTCTTGGATTTTTGTTGATGCTTATCGTTTCTTTTGTTTCTCTCCTTTTTGTGGAAATCAATTATGACTTAAGTAAATATCTTCCGGACTGGTCTTTGACACAGCAGGGAATTCACAAATGGAAGAGACCTTCGGCTATCCGGGCACAGCACGTGTGATGATTAAGAATGTCACAATGGGAGAGGTCTTAAACTATAAAAATCAGATTGAAGAGATTTCCGGAGTAGACCGGGTGAGCTTTCATCATTGGGGAAAACTGGTGCCTTTGCACCGAACTATATGGAGGGAAAGACGGAGGACCTAGATTATAAGGACGGAAATGCTCTTTTTCATATCGTCTTTGTCAAGGGGACAGTGACTTGGAGACAAAGGCCGCCGTACATGAAATAGAGAATTTGCTGGGAGATAAGGCGGTCTATGCGGGACTTGCGGTACAAAGTAAGACCGTGGAAGAACAGGTAAGCGGGCAGATGGGCTTTATCCTTGACTCGGCATCACCTTCATTTTCCTGATACTCCTTCTAATGACCAATTCCTATGGGGAACCGATTCTCTTCCTGCTGACTATCCTTGTAGCGGTGGGATTAAACAGAGGGACCAACGTCTTTCTCGGAAAAGTTTCCTTTATCACGAACAATGTGGCGGCGATTTTACAGATTGCCGTATCCATGGACTATGCCATTTTCCTCCTGCACTCCTTTGAACTTGGTCTTTCCAAGGGAATGGAGAAAGAAAAAGCCTTAAGCTTTGCGGTGGGGAAGTCATTAAATACCATTTTGGCTTCTTCCCTTACGACGGTCGGCGGTTTCCTTGCCCTGTGCGCCATGCAGTTCGGAATCGGTATGGATATGGGACTTGTGTTGGCAAAAGGAGTGGTTTTAAGTCTGCTCACGGTTATTTTCTTTATGCCGGCACTTCTTCTTAGGATGTGGAACTTTGTGGAGAAGACAAGACACAAGTCATTTCTCCCTTCCTTCCGGGGGCTATCGAATCTTGCCTACCATGTAAGCTCCTGTGATTTTAGCGTTAACGCTTCTTTGGCGTTTCCCTAAATATTATGCAGGGCATGAATCACTTCCGATTCAGTAGTTCCGCAGTAGTTATGGGAGAGGGAACGAAGATTTCCGAAATGGCGGAGGAGATAGACTCTGTTTTTGGGGAAGAAAATCTTCTCATTGCAATTTATCCTTCCGGAAGAAAACGATATGGAATCGGCTCTGGGAGGAACACTCAAGTCTCTTCCCTTTGTGAAGTCCGTGCAATCCTAGTGCGGCTCTTCCGGAGGGAGTTCCGGAGTTTATGACGCCGAAGTCCTCGCTTGATCTTGTGCGAAAGGACGGGTACAGTCGCATGGTCATCACCTTAAACCTTCCCGGAGAAAGTGAAGCCTCCTACAAGGCGGCGAATACGGTTCGGCAGATTTTAAAAGATTATACGGGAGAGGACAGCTATTTTGGTAGGAGATACGACGGCTACGATGGATATGGAAAAATATTCTTCGCGCCGATAACGCCCGAGTAAATATCATTTCGCTTATCATTATTTTCCTTGTCGTGATGCTCTCCTTTAAGTCGGCACTTTATGCTTTTTGTTGCCATGGTTCCTATAGAAATGGCAATTATGACCAATATGTCTTTTTCTTATTTGGAAGGCAGTCAAATGATTTTCATCGGCTTTGTAGTGGTGTCCAGTATTCAGCTTGGCGCAACGGTGGACTATGCCATTTTTAACCCTGGACCACTTTTAAAGAGGAGAGGAAAAGAAGGAAAGAAAAGAAGCGATTTCCGCAGCGATTCGGAAGAGCCTCTCCTCCCTCGTTTCCGGCTCTATTCTCACCGTAGTGGGCTATGTCATTTACTTTATTTCTTCCGTGCCGGCAATCGGACAACTTGGAAAGTTGATAGGAAGAGGTGCGCTTTGCTCTCTCTTCTATGTCGTATTTCTACTTCCGGACTCCTTCGCGTACTGGACAAGGCTTTGATGCGAAAGGAAAAAGATTAAGGAGAAAAATAAAGACTGTAAATCATAAAATAATGTAATTATTCAAATAGGGGCTGTAAAAATCAAAATAATAAAGGGATTTTTGCAATATAGGTCTGAATGCGGGTAGTCTGAGCCTCAGTGGTACTATGAAAAACAAGAGAAACGCAGTTTTTCGCTTAGTATCCGTTACGAGGCGAAGCTAGCGAGAGCGTGCCCAAGTTCAGACCTATATTGCTTTAGAAAATTATTTTCATTTTTGAAGTGACCCCCTAAAGTTAGACTTTTTACGTAGCAGTTTTTATGGCTGCCACGCTGTTTTTATGCAGCCAAGAGGCTAAGCCTGTATTGAACAGGACTCATCCATCCTAGTTTCTCCTTAATTCTATTTTCATTGTAATACTTTATATATCTTTCTATTTCGGATTTCAATTCTTCGTAACTGTAATAAAACACACCATAATAGATTTCTTGCTTTAGCAAGCCAAAGAAGTTTTCCATAACTGAATTATCTAGACAGTTACCTTTTCTAGACATACTTTTGGAAAATATGTTCTTGTTTCAGCCGATTTGTATACGCCTTCATCTGATAAGCCCAGCCTTGATCCGAATGGAACGTTCTACGATAAGGGCAATCGGATGTGACTTCTATCGCCTGCTTAAGGGCATCCATTACATTCTTTTGCAGATGGACGCTTATCTATTCCAAAGCTTAGTATTTCTCCGTTACACATATCCATAAAGGGGATCCAAATAGAGTTTATGCATAGTCATATGACCTTTCACATCTACTTCATAGTACTTGAACTCTGTTGTATCGGTAGTTATTTTCTGATGTGGTATATGCGTATTAAACCTTCTTCTAATCCTATTAGGAGCAACAGTTCCAACTCTTCCTTTATAGGAAACGATATTTTCTGCTTTTTGCGGGTAAAAAGATGTTACTTGAAGCCCTAGCTTTTTGCATGATCTCGCTGAACTTTCTTTTTGTTGATCATATATCCTTTGTTGTGCAATTCAGCTACTACTCTGCGATAACCATAATCCTTGTTTTTCTCACGTATAGTAAGAATTGTTTCTTCTAGTATTTTTATCCGGATTCTCTCGGTCAAATCTTTTGCCAGTACATAAAAGTTGCTCTAGGCATGCCTATATAAGAGAGAAGGTCTTTAGTTTGAACTCTCTTCGAGACTGTTGATGACGAGCGCCGTTCTCTCATTTTGTTTGTCCTCTCAAACGCAGCCTCCTCAGTTCTTTAAAAAGCATTCTCGATTCTAAGCTTCAGTCATTCATCTTCTAACTCTTTATGCGTTTTTACTTGCATCAATCGGAGTTTTTGGTAGATGGAATGGAAACATTTTTCTATTGGTTTTTCAATGGTTTCTTTTGCCTTTCTTGTGCGGTTTCAACCCATCAGGCCCAGATGCACGAAAGCGATTTACCCAGTTTGCAATCATACAAGCATTAGAAAGTCCTTCTTGTAGAGCTAGCGCCTGATATGAGATTTCACTTGTTAGGTATAACTCTACAACAGAACGCTTTTCAAAAGAATAAATTTGTTTTTTACGTGAACGCCTAAGTCCATTATCTCCGAATCTTTTATAATTGTGAACCCATCTTTCGACGATGGACTTAGTTGGAATTCCATAAATTTTGAGCAAGATATCTATATCCACCTTTCACCATTTGTATAAGCAATAACAACTTTCTTCTTGAATTCAAAAGAATATTTAGTATAGAGAAATACTCGACCTCCCAATCGTTAGATTATTGGTCTAACTTTTGGGGGTCGGTACATTTTTACAGCCCCTTTTATTTCCTTTTGCAAAAATAGGCTTAAGTAAATAAAAATTATGACGATAAACCAATAGAATTCTAATTCTTAACAAGTCTGACCGCCATATCTGCAATGTCTTTTTACAATGGAGGACGATCTGTATTGCCTGCGGAATCTTGTTTAAAATACTCATAGTTAGGTCGAATTTGGAGAAGAAGTATTATGCATTTATCGTTAGAATTATCTTATGCTGGCAATGATGCTCATAGTAGCTTTTTATGTCCTATTTTTACCATTCGACAAGAAAGATGCTGGATTCCGAGCATAATCTGGAGTTGATTGTCAGCAATTCTATCACACAGGATATTCGCAAGACAATCTGGATTATACGGAAGCGAATGTTCGGGCAGTTGTGGAAAATGAAAAGGTACAGGAGCTTTTTGCCAATCGACAGAAACGGTTTATATGAGTACCTGCGCCCCTCTTATGAAAGTATGAAAGAAGAGTTTCCCCAGGCGCATTTTCACCTTCCGGATTCTACCTCCTTTCTTAGAATGAATAAACTCGGAAAAAGTTTGAGACAGTTTGAAAAAGCTTTCGATTTACAGTAAATGAAGCCAACAGCTCTAAAAAGACGGTAAAGGGAATCGAGAGTGGTGTTTCAGGATTCGGTTTTCGAGTAGTTATGCCCGTATTTTACAAAGGGGTACACTTGGGAAGCTTTGAGTTCAAGGGAAATGGAACACAGCTTTTTGGAAACTTTAAAGCAATCTTATAATGGTGACTTCAGCTTATACAAATTGGACGAAGAGGGATGTAAATTTGTATCTTCCACAGCTTCGGATGAGCCGGTAGACTTTCTTTTTCCCGGATAAGCTGAAAGAAATACAAAACGGAAACCCATCTTCCTGACCTCGGACGACAAAAAGTTATAATTACTATCATTTTGCCCCTAAAGTCCTTTGACGAAAAGACTTTGGGATTTTTACAGTTTACAGAGGATAGAAGCGCGGTGGTAGAACAGGAAAAGAAGCTTATACACAGTCTTTTCGTGGTTGTCCTCATTATGCTTGCTGTTGTTCCGATTTTTGCAACGCTGTTTTTAACGATTGCCTTTCGACCGCTTCATACTTTTGGTTAGAGACGCGGAAGTGATTGCCCAAGGAGACTTTACCAAAAACTTTGTAACGAATAGAAAAGACGAAATCGGTTTAATCAGTAAATCTTTGAATCACATCTCCGTGGGGCTAAGAGAGATGTTCCACGTGATTGGAGATACATCCTCGAATGTAATCCATGCTTCGGAAGAAATATCCGCTTCAGGCCAGGAAATGACTGCCTCGAACGAAGAGGTTTACCGAAATGTTCATGAAGTCAGTGAGATTGCGGCGGAGCAGCTGGCATCCGTGGATTCCGCGAAGGAGAGTGTTCAGTTTATGGTGGAGCGGATCTTCGAACTGAATGAGAGTGTAAAAACAATTAACGCTTCCATGGATAGCGTAATCAATTCGACCAATGAAGGAAACGGATGCTTCCGCACGAATTGAAGAAAAGATTTTGGATCTGCAGGAGACTTCCGAAAGAAAACAATAGTAAGATAGAAAAATTGGGCGCAGGTTCGGTAAAAATTGAAGAAATCGTCCGAACCATTCGGCGTATTGCCGAGGAAACCAATATCTTGGCGCTTAACGCTTCTATTGAAGCGGCTCGTGCCGGAGAAGCGGGAAGAGGCCTTGCTGTTGTAGCAAGTGAAGTTAGTAGATTGGCGGATCAATCCAAGATTGCCACAAACTCCATCGCCGTCCTGATTCGGGAAGTTCATGAAAAACATTGAAAAGCGTAGTGTCTTCTTCCGTGGACTAATGAAAAAGCTGGATGAAGGAGTTTTGGTTGTGCAGGAGTCCAAAGCAACTTTGCTTCCATTAGCACGGAGGTGCAGACCATTGTGAAACAGGTTACGGACATCACGGAAAAAGGTGAGCTGCATTCATGAGAAGATTGACATCTTACTGAGCGTGATTTCAGGAAATCGTCGAGAAATCAGACAATACGATGATTCATATTGACAGCGTAAAAGAAATATCGGAGGCGCAGAAAACGGCTATGGATGAAATAGACATTCCACTATGGCTTTTGGAAAGTATGTCGGCGGAGCTCAAGGAAGCTAGTATCGAAATTTAAGTACTAGAGAAATAAAGGGATTGTAAAATGATTAGCTCGCATAATTGCTTCATGATGTACAGATCCCAAAAGAAATACCGGAGTGAAAAAGAAAAGATTGGGAAGAGAAAAGGGACATGCAATATCCGCTTTTTCTCTAAATGAAGCACTTACGGAATGTGTAATGTCTTGTTTTTTTACAATGAGTATGAAGAGGAAGCAAGAATGTCTGTTTTAGGGAGACTATCGTTTGGATTGCCCTGAGAAAGAAAATATTTTATAATACTATTCTTTGAATATGGATATAGTTTACAAAAGTTGCGATAACAATAAGATTATAGAGGAAATAAAAATGTGGTTGATAGCAGGACTCGGCAATCCGGAAAGAAAATATGACGGTACGAGACACAATGCCGGCTTTGCGGCGATAGATGCCCTTTTGGATGAACTGGGTGGAAAAGGACTGGAAAGCACGAAATTTCACGGTGCCTTTACGAAATTACGAATCGGAGCGGAGGAAGTGATTATTTTAAAGCCCTCACCTATATGAACCTTCCGGAGACAGTATTGCCCCTATGGCAAACTTCTACGAGATTCCTGCAGAGCAGGTTCTTGTGATTTCTGATGAAATAAGCCTCTCTCCGAGTATTCGGCATCCGGAGGCTCGGCAGGGGACATAACGGCCTAAAAAGCATCATTGCAAGACTAGGAACGAGGACTTCCCGTGGATCAGTCTGGGAGTAGGGGATAAGGATGAAAAACCGGGATTTGGCAGCCCACGTCCTCGGACATTTCTCAAAGGATGAGGAGAAACGGATGGAAAGAGGCTTATGCGGAGGTGGCGAAAGCTTGCATTTGCACGGGTTACGGAGGGGATTGAAAAAGGCCATGAACCTCTATAATATATATAAATTGTTACAATATTGTATTAAAAACAATGGAAATCTTGTTCATTTTGCGAGTATTGAAACAGGGCACGCCTCGCTAACTTCGCCTGACTGGAGCATGGGCTCGGTAGCTCAATGCTCACTTTTGCTTTCGCAAAGCAACTTTCTTCGAAAGTGGGTCTTGTACAGGACAACTTTTCTGATAAAAAGTATGTCCTTTCGTAGTAGTACTAAGCTTCAAGCTTCGCAATACTCGCTTTCAGCAAGTACTAACGGGCTCAGATTACCCCTTATTCCAATACCCGCAAAACTATGAAGAACTAGAAAGTTTCATGGATTTGTTTATGCCCATGTCGAATCAATTTGTATTTTATTAATAATCCTATTGCCAGAAAAAGTATGAGCGAGAGCGTCTTTATGAAAAGAGGATATGAGGGGACGTTTCTGCTCAAATTGTTAAATTAGAGGTTCATAGTGCTAAACAATAATGAGAGGTCAACAAGGAAGAATCCGCATATACGAATCCGCTTGAGGGCACTTTGCTTTTTCAGTCCATGCGTGAAAGGCTGGACTTGGGAGGGCAAGTTTTTATGCCGGAATAGTAGATAGTCTTAAACCGCTTCTTGCCTCTTCCTTTTGCAAAGAACTGGGCACTTTATCTTTGCAAAAACGAGGAGAGGAGCGAAAGAGGTTTTGACAGGATTGTAAGGCTTTTTCGGAAAATGCCTATTATCCTCCGAAGGATTATCTGTTCTACAAGGCGGATACAAGGGGACATTATATCTTAAGGGAAAGGGGAGAGTGTCTCCGTCACCTCTTGGAAGAGGAAAGCGGGATTGTAGTGACCACCTTCTCTTCCCTCATGGAGAAAAATGGAAGGAAAAATGCCTTTCAAGTATCTCTTTATCTGTGAAGATCGGGATGCATATCGAGCTTTCCGACTTGCAGGAAAAATCCTCGCAGATGGGGTACAAGAGAGTTGGAGCAGATTGAGATGCGAGGGAGTATTCTATTCGCGGAGGTATCGTGGATATCTTCTCCAAACCAGATGGAAGATCCGGTTCGTATTGAGGTTTTTCGGGGAAGAGGTAGACAGCATTCGTCACTTTTCTTTGGAGAGCCAGCGCTCTCTTTGGCAAAATAGAAGAAGCAAGCTCACCCCTGCAGGGAGAGGGCTTTTTCTTCTTCTCTTAAGGCATTTTCCCTTTGGATTATTTTCCGAAAGACGCAGTCGTTTTTCTGGATGAGCCGGCAAGGCTTTTGGAAGAGGCGGAGCGGGTAGAAGCGAGTTTTTAAAGCTTTTTTAGAAACGCGAATACGGAGGAGAGAAAAGATGAGCTTTTTCTCCGCAAACGCTCTCACGGAAAGTGGAGAAAGAGCCTTTGCTGCCTTCTCCACGCTCGGGACGGGACTCGATACCTTAGTCGATGTAGCGGATGTCCGGAGAATTTACAGACAGAAAAACGTAAGCAGTAAGGGAAATTCTTCATGGCAACAGCCCGGACTTTTCAGAGATGTGAAACGACTTTTTCAGGAGAAACTACAGGATTCTTCTCTATTCTCCCTCTGTGCTCCGTGCGTCCCGTCTTGCGGAACGGCTTCGAAGAAGGGATTTCCGCATACCTGCCCGATGAATTCAGCCTCCCAAAGAGAGGGGAGAAGAGTATCTCAGGCTATGACAGGCTTTCTCTTGAAGAAGAAAGGCTCTTTGTCCTTACGGAAGCGGAACTTTCGGGCAGAGCCTTAGCTAAAGAAGAAGAAAAGAAAAAGAAAGGTCGAAGGCGTGCGCATCGGTTCCCCATGACGGAAATCGAAAAAGGCGACTATGTGGTGCACGAAACACGGAATCGGCATTTATCAAGGAATAGAGCGTATCACAACAGACGGCGTGAGCAAGGATTTTATCAAGATTCTCTCTACGGAGACGGGGGAAATCTCTATGTACCTGTAACGAAGCTGGACGGCATAGAGAAGTATGCAGGGAAAAGAGGCAAAGGTACCGACTGAACCGCTTAAACGGCACGGAATGGCAGAAGACAAAAGACAAGAGTGCAGGCGGTAAAGGAAATCGCAAGAGGCTTTTTAAGGCTATACGCGAAACGCCAAAATGAGGAAAGGCTATGCCTTTTCGGAGGACTACGGTATGGCAAAAGGAATTCGAGGAAGCCTTCCCTATGAGAGAGACGGAGATCAGATTTTAGCCATTGAGCCACGAAGGAAGACATGGAAAGCAGAAAAATCATGGATCGTCTGGTTTTGGTAGAGGGAGATGTGGGCTACGGAAAGACGGAGATTGCTCTTAGAGCCGCTTTTGGGCGGTGCAGGACCCAAGCAGGTAGCTTACCTTTGCCCGACAACCATCCTTGCCCAAGCAGATTTAATAACTTCACACGGAAAGAATGAAAGGGCTTTCGGTGGAGACTGTCTCCTCTCCCGTTTTTCAAAGCGGAAAAGGAGCTGAAGAAGAGCCTCGAGAGACTTTCTCACGGTAGAGCGGATATTGCGATAGGCACACACCGTCTTCTTTCGAAGGATGTACATTTTTAAAAACACTAGGACTTCTCATTGTGGATGAGGAGCAACAGCTCTGGCGTATCGGATAAGAGCGGATTAAAATCTTTTAAAGGAAAATGTGGATGTTCTGACCCTCTTTCTGCAACTCCTATTCCTAGAACCCTCCATATGTCCTTAGTGGAATTCGTGATCTCTCCGTCTTGGAAGAGCCGCCCCTTGACCGCCCGCCGATTCAAAACCTATGTCATGGAGGAAAATGAAGCTCCGTCCGGGGAAGCGATAGAGCGGGAGCTTAGGCGAACGGGACAGGTTTTACTATGTGCATAACAGAGTAAAGAGCATAGCGGATACGGCAATGCGCGTGCAGCATCTTGTTCCTATGCAAGAGTTGCCTATGCTCATGCGGGCAGATGGAGGAGAGCGGGAGCTTGAGAAAATCATGCTTTCCTTTTATTTCCGGAGAAAGTGATGTTCTGGTTTCACAACCATTATTGAAACGGGGCTCGATGCTCCAAAACGCAAATACTTTTGATCATTCAGGATGATAAAATGGGACTTTCTCAGCTCTATCAGATTCGCGGGCGTGTGTGAGACGCTCGAGCCGTATTTCCTATGCATTTCTTCTGTATAAAAAGGGAAAAAGTCTTACGGAGAATCAGGAAAAAGCGATTAAAAGCCATCCGAGAATTTACGGAGTTGGGATCGGGAATCGAATTGCCCTTAGGGTTTGGAGATTCGCGGTGCGGAAATGACTCGGTGCAGAACAGCACGGACACATGGAGGCGGTGGGCTATGAGCTCTACACCAAGCTTCTTCGCCATGCAGTTTTATTGGAAAAGGGAGAAAAGACGGAGGGAGGAAAGCATAGAGTGTCAGATTGATGTTGACCTCGATGCCCTATATTCCGAAAAAGCTATATTCAAATGAAGAGCAGAAGCTTGAAGCTTATCAGAAGATTTACCATCGGAAGTGATGAGGAGGAAATGGATTTAAAGGATGAGCTGATAGACCGTTACGGGGATTTGCCGGATATGGTGGAAAATCTCTTCCGTGTAGCGATGCTAAAAGCTTTCCCTCAGTGAGATCGGTGTTTTTGGAATGTAAGATTAAGAGGGGTGAAATTCTGTTACAGTTTTCACCGAAAGCAAAATTGGATACCGCAAAAATCCCCGCTCTTGTACAGGATTCCAATGGGGAACTACGTTTTCAAAATGGAGAAAAGCCTGCTCTTTTATATAAAAGAAAAATCAAAGGAGCTCCGAATATTCGAGAAACAATGGATAAGGCAGGGGAAATCGCAACAGTGCTTTCTCTTTGAACGTACTGACAGACAGTTCTCTTTACGCATGATAGCTTTGCTGAGTTTGTACTTATTTGTCCGCTAAACAGACTTATTTTCATTTTTAAGATAAAATTACCTTTTTACTATAAAAACACAGGAAATCGGCATGAAATGTGCATGGTTCATTGACAGGAGAAAAGTGGGAAAGCTATAATGCAGTCGTATAGAGGGCATTCGTCCCTATTATGAGCTGAACTATTCCTAGCTTTTCGCTCTCATAACAAGAAGAGTCTGCGAGCTTTGCAGTACTCGCAAACGAGATATCGCACGCTTTGTGGAAGGATACTCGTTATGAATTATAATACGCCGCCTGAGGCGGCAATCATGGAGAGAAAAATGAACAAGAATGAGTTGGTTTCCGCTGTAGCTAAAGCATGAGCAGAGAAATTATCCAAGAAGGATGCAGGACTTGCAGTAGAGGCAGTATGTTGAGGCTATTGCAGGTGCTCTTGAGAAGGGGGTGACAAGGTTCAGCTGATTGCTTCGGAACATTTGATGTTTCTGAGAGAGCTGCAAAGAAGGACACAATCCAAGAACCGGTGAGTCCATGAAGATTGCTGCTTCAAGGCTCCGAGATTCAAGGCAGGTAAGGCTTTTAAAGGAGCGCGTAACACAAGCCATGCGCTTAGACAAATATCTTAGGTATCTCGCCTGATAGACGGACAATACTAATGAAGCCTGCGATACCGGTCGAATATCTGTTAACGGCAAAGTGCAGAAAGCATCCTCTATGATAAAGATTGAGGAGACGTGTAATCGGTATTCGTTTTGGAGAAAACAGGTGGAAGCAAAAAGTTCTCCACCAAAAGGAACCAATCACGAAAGGATGAGCTGAAGAGCTATTCGAGTATCTATGAAGAAGCAAGGAAGAAAGAAGAAGGAATGTTTGGAAACGGAGTTACCATTTTAGGACTGAGTTTCTGGTGGTAGCTCTCCTTGCTATTGTGATTTTTGTCAGAGGAAGACACGGTAGCAGAACAGAATAAAAACTATCTCGCCATGGAAGAGAAAGTCTCGAAGAAGAATTAAAATAAAGAAAAGCAACGAGAAAAAGAAACTGGATGAAGAACGGGTTTATAGCAAGACCAAGGAATACATCATGGAAGAGGCGAGAGAGATTTTGGTTTACAGATGACTGAAATCATTTGTAAAACCGGAAAATTATACTTGGAAACGAAAGAGGAGTTCTTCTTCGTTTTCTTTACGAATAGAGGAAAATGCAAAAGGGAATCGATACGGAATTATTTTTATATATATATACAAGCTGATTCTTCGGAGAGCAGGTTCTTCTGGCATTTTCCGGCGGTGGAGACTCCTTGTATCTTCTTTGTCTTTTTGAAAGAATTGCAGAAGCATATTGCATTTTCTTTGGAAAGCTATGCACGTTCATCATGGTTCGAGGTGAAAAAAGCGGAACGGGATTTTACAATTTTCAGAGAATAAGGCTAAAGAATGAATTCCCTTTACTTCTGTACGGTGGATGTTCCGGCTTTTTCCTCGGAGAACGGACTCGATTTGGAAGAAGCGGGAAGAATTCTTCGTTATGAGGCCTTGGAGAAGAGCGGATGGGAAGCAAAAACTAGAGTTTTGACAAAAATTTGCTGTACACAACACATGGATGATCAAGCGAGAACGGTTATTCATAACCTTTTAGAGAGTTCCCGGTATCTCTGGTTTGTCCGAATGAAGAGGGGAGGAAGGGCATCGTATCCGTCCGCTTTTATCTATAAGAAAACAAGATATTATTGGACGACCTCCATGTATTGTCATTACACACATGGAAGATGAGAGACAATGAAGATTTGCAATTTACCAGAAAGTATATTCGAAACAGCCTGATTCCTGCTACTGGAAAAATAAATAGTCGAACGGTGCAGCATCTTTCGGAAGAAAGCGGAGCTGATGAACGAGCTGGAACTGTATCTGGAGAAAAAGGCTGCTGATTTTGCAATGCTTCGGGACGGAAGAGAAGGAAAGCTGGCGATTTCTCTTTTGGATTTAAAAGAAGAGCCCGCTTTTTACGGAGGGAAATATATCACGTATGGCGATAAGAAGACTGCGGAGGAGATAAGAGACCTTTCGAGAGCCCATCTTTATGCGCTGGACAGCTTGATATTCTCAGGAAGCGGAAAAAGAACGGGCTTCCTAAGGGATATATATAGGAGAAATTCGAAATAAGGTTCTCTATCTTCGGAAAAGAGATGGAAAGTTCTTGATCTATGATAGATTGATTGCAGAGGCAGAAAGATATAAAACAGAAAGATATAAAAACAGAAAGATACAAAACAGAATCTTATAAAACAGAATATATTTCCGGCAGATTAAGCTTGCAAACTGCGATAAAACCATACTAATAGTAGTGATGTGAGTGAAAGTTTTGAAGCATATACATAGTAGATTAAGTCATGGAGAGAGAAAAGGTGAAAGAGAGATTGGAGGTCCTTACTCTGAAAAGAGATAGAGGAGAAGGTGAAGGAACTGGCAAAAATCATAGATGAGGATTATAAAGACAGACCGCTGCATCTGATTTTGCATCTTAAAGGGTGCGAGTATGTTTATGTGTGAGCTGGCAAAGCGCTTGAAGAATCCGAATGTGACTATGGATTTTATGGCGGTAAGCAGCTATGGAATGCGACGGGAAAGTTCCGGCATCGTGAGGATTGTGAAGGATTTGGATGAACCTCTGGAAGGATGTACTTCTGGTTGAAGATATTGTGGATACGGGTGAGAACCCTGAGTCATTTGGACTAAGTTATTGGGAGAGAAACCCGACTTCTTTGGAAATTTGCACTTTACTGGATAAGCCGGAAAGAAGAGTAGTGAAGTTGAAGTAAAGTACAAGGATTTGATTCCGGATATTTTTATAGTGGGATACGGCATTGACTATCAGCAGCGTTACAGAGGACTTCCTGTTGGCCGGAATTCACTTTGAGGAGTAAAGTGTAAGGAGGAATGATGGGAATCAATAGGGATGCCCTGTATAGTATAGGGAAGGGCTTCTACCGAGAACCGGAGGAGAGCCCTCTTTTTCGACGGTTACCATACGCTTTCGGACCTTAGAAGGAGGATATGGACAGTGTATCTTTTGGTTTTCATGGAAGAAGATTCCAAGCTATTCAGCGAAGATCGTGAGCAGTGACCGTTATTTTTGATTATGTACGAAATAGAGATGAACTACAGGACAAAACCTTTTTACTACTATTTTCAGATACAAAAAGGGATGGAATACTGTCATATAACCGTCTTGTGTGACGGATGACTTGCAGATACAGTATGCCTTTTTCGATTTTTCCGGATTTTCTTTGTGCCGGATTGGGTTAAGGGTGCTGTCATGTATCAGATTTTTGTGGACCGCTTCTACAATGCCGACGGAAAGAACAGTGGAGGACAGAGAACATTTACCTCGCAAGGCCGGTAGAGGCCGTGGCGGGATTGAATGCAAAAGAGTGGAACCCTTTGATGTGCACCGCTTTTTACGGAGGTGACTTGGAAGGAGTATGGAAAAAGCTGGACCATCTGCAATATCTTGGGGTAGAGGTTTTTGTATTTTAATCCTTTATTTGTTTCGCCCTCCAATCATAAATATGATACACAGGATTACACTCACATCGATCCGCATCTTGGACGAATCTAAAGGATGGGGAGAAGTCACGAAGAGGGGAGACAGGAGAAAATAAGCATACCCGATACAGTATTCTGCAGTACAGGATATAGAGAATCTGGAAGCCAGCGATGCACCTTTAGAGACTTCGTGGAAGCTTGCCATAAAAGAGGGATGAAGGTCATTATTATGGCGTATTCAATCACCGCGTGATCCTTTCATCTATATGAACTCCTCTTCTATAAGACGGGAGAGGGAAATTCTATCCTCTGAGCATACGAAAGCTATGACAGCCCATATAGAAGTATTTTCATTTCTAAAAAGATCCTGCGGATTGAGCCGAGGCATGATGCGTATGAGAAGTGGTGGGGAAATGACATCCTCAAATTGAATTATGAAAATGCGCTTTCATTAGAGGGAGATTCTCTGTAGCAAGAAAAATGGGGTAAGCTGCACCCTATTTTTGCGACGGATGGAGGCTGGACGTGGCTGCCGACCTCGGACACAGCGAGGAATAAACCATTGACTTTCTGGAAGTTCCAAAGGCCGTTAAGGGAAGCCAATCCGAGTGCGGTTATTCTTGCGGAGCATTATGGAGATCCCAGTGCCCGGCTTAGGGGCGAGGAATGGGACAGCATCATGAATTATGACGCGTTTATGGAGCCGGTAGCTGGTTTTTAACCGGAATGGAAAAGCACTCGGACAGAGATGCCGGAGCTCTTTTGGAGACGGAACCATCTTCTTTAGTACCATGCGCTACAATATGGCAAAGATGCCGGAGAAGCCATACGAAGCCAGTATGAATCGAGCTTTCGAATCACGACCATTCCGTTTTATGACGAGGACCAATAGAAGTCGGGAGAATTAAGGCGGGCTTGATGATGCGGCAACAGGAATTGATCCCTGCTTTGTTATCGTCTTGAGCCATGCTATGACTTGGCCGGGGCTCCGACTCTGTTCTACGGGGATGAGGTCGGTGTCTGCGGTTGACAGAGCCGGATTGCCCGTCGTCCCTATCCGTGAGGAAGACATGGAGCTTCTGGACTATCACAGATACTTGCTTTTTCATAGATATGCCTTCCTCCGAATAGTGCCCATGTGCGCTTTGCAGGCAGGAAAGCAAATGTAGTCTTTGCCAGAGGAGGTGAAACGCAGGTTGCCATCATCGTGTGATATACCGGAGACGGTGACTGTACTCTTTCGATTCGGTATGGAGGGCATCCGTTACGGATAAGATGCTGATGAAACGTGTTCAGAAGACGGACTATAGAGGCTATAATGCCCAGACCAGACGATTCCCCAAAAACGGGCATATTGACTGTCGTATGGGCAGACGGGAAGATCTATATAGTGGGATTTAGTGGAAGTGAATCAGGTATATGAATGAGATTCTGCGTCTAAGAGCGATACCTGCTTTAGAAAAACGGTTTTCATCAACAAGTTTATCCTATAAACTAAAACGAGCGTAAAAATAAAATAATTTTCTAAGCAATAATATTGCAAAAAGAATCTTTTATTATTTTGATACAGCTCCTTTTTGTTGGAGCGGTTTTTTACAGTCCTTTACATTGCCCGAAGAAGCAAAATTGGTTTCTTTTAGGAGGCTTTGGAAGCTCTTGCCACATACTCCCGCTCAACTCTTCAACACATACTCTTCGGAACACTTAAATCGCATACATTGCCAATACCGAGGAAAAAGTACACCCAAGAAAGACTTTTGCATCGACGATGCGACTTCGCGGCCTAAATTCAGATCAAAGAAAAGCTGCTTGTCTTATTGACAAAATCGTTGACTGCTTTCTGAATCCGGGAATTGAAATTTTACTGTTCCATCTTTTATTCCTCCATTTCTCTCAATTTTTATCTACTCTATAATCATAATTTAGGGGTTATCTATGTCTCATGAAGCAAGATAATAACTCGGATATGAAGGAATAAGCAAGAACTTTTCTCTAAAAAGGAATAAAGCTTTCATATAAAATTCATATCTAATTTCTGTTTTCTTTCTACGTCCAGCAACTCTCGTCTTGCCTTTTTGGTCCCGACTGAGGTCTTTGCGTGTTAAGCATACGTTCTTCTTCTGCTACACCGTGCGTTCTTCTCTTCTTTGGAAGAGTGTAACGCCGATAAACCAGAGCACGATTTCAAGGACGAGGATAGAGCGAGCAGGATTTTTAGAGAGATTCAAGAATCGGCTTTTGAATAATAATTTTCACTGCCTTCTTGTCAAATAATATAACAGGAGCATTGCTCTGTCTCTCCGTGCTGCTATCGACTGTCTCTTCCAGGCGCTCTTTCTTTTTCAGCTCCACAGAAATTCGTTTCGATAGCTTTCTCTCTCTAGAGATGTTTGGGACAGACCGTCTTTGTCTCTTTACTGCTTTCCTCGATCTTCCAAATAGATATAAGCGGTACCACGTGTCAGATCTTCAAAAATGATGAGACAAGTTTTGCGACTTTTCCCTCCTCAGCACCTCCTACCTCTGTTAAATCATAACAATTCCGGAGGCGACATCCTGACGGAGAATCTCTTTCGGAAGACAAACCTGATCTGTCGCTGCCGATGGGTGAAAATGCAAGGCTTTTGATAAAGGGCTGCGTCTACATTCCACTTGTTCTCCAAAGCAAGAAGACGATTGTCATTTTTCTCTACAGGGTAGGATTAAAGCAGGAAAAACCGAAATCAAAAAGAGCTTCTTTCTTGTATCCTTATACTGTGTGTTGTGCCTGTTTAAGATGGCGCAAATCAGGGCTCGCTATCCCTCTTTTTGCAAGCGGTAAAGCAAGGTGTTTCCGGCAAGCATCGTGTAACCCGTTTTCAACGGCAAAATACACCCTCGTCATACCACTGCATACTGTTTACGCATCATTTTGTGATGGGCATAAGTAATGGTACCTGCGCCTTTGCTTCCGCATCCGGATACTTACTGGCTGGGAGCATGGGTGTATGCCCGTGTGAAAGCATCGGCTCGTATGGAGACCCGTATTGCATATTGCAGAATCTTTTGCCATCGTCCATGCACTGGTGTACAACTGCTCCTCATTGTTTAGCAGATGGATTGGTAAAATGAATCCGTGCAGCCGGATTTCTTTTGCCTTCTCGTTCATCATCTCGGCGTATGTGCATGGGAGCCGGCAACAGCTCGAGCTAGGGCGTTTGCACAGTCAGTTTGCAGAGTGTGGAGGGGCAGGGCAGTAAAGACGGTCCACCCGCATCAAATTGTCTCCGGGAACGGCACCGATTACATTGTAGAGGGTGACCACTCAGACCCGTCGCTGTTGCGTGGCAGAGGAAAGAAGCTGATCTTTGCCCCGGAGATTCTCTACATTTTTCGAGGCCTTACCTAGTGCTGTTGAGACTTTTGAGGTGATGGAAGCGGGAAAGTACTTTAGTGTGCTCGACACTTTTAGCATAGTACGGTACCGGAATTGGCGTCCAAAAAGAACAGCTCCGCTCCGCCAATGGCTTCCGGACAAGAAGGCCAGTTGTCCTGCAAAGGACAGGATTGGGTAAAGGAGGCTTAGAATGAGGATTAACACTAAAACACTGGAAATAGAAGCGAATCCGAATCTTTTTCGTACTTTTTAAACAGTCTCCGCATAGCTATTCTCCTTCTTCCTTTTCCACGAGTAGGGAGTAGTAGAGATACCTTTATAGGGTGCTCCGTCGACCATCGATAATCATCTCACCGGACACCAGCTTGCAAGACTCTTTGCAAATAGAGTCCTAAGCCGGAGCCTTTCCGTACTGCGCGATAGCTGTCTCCACGTACACAAAACGCTCCGTAAGTTCATCCGGGGAGATGTTGCAGAGCCTCGAAAGGTATTTTCATAATGAAAAGCCGCATCTTTCTCCCGCTTTTCCAGAGTGATGTAGACTCTGCTTCCAAAGAAGGCGTGCATATTTTGCACTGGTTGTTAAAGAGGTTTTGCAGGACGCGGAACAGTTGTTCTCCGTCCGCTACATCAAGGATATCTTCTTCCCGTACCGCAGTAAGAAATAGTGAAAGACGTGTCCAGCTGCTCCGAAACTCCTCCTAAGGTTTGTGTTATAGCGGCTTCACTATAGTTACTGGGATGCAGCTCCAGACTGACAGTACGCCGGCTGGCTTTGCTGGCTTCCACCAGATCTTCCGTCCGGGTTCTCTCAGACGGCTCACCTTCTGTTCCAAAAACTTCGATATGTCCTTGCACCCCTACATACTCCGATATTTTCCCGCGCTGACTGGGTCTACCTGGCTGATGATGCTGGTAAGAGGTGATACTTTTAAATCATGAGAGATTTCATTGGTAATGAGGTCCGCCTCATAAACTGGCTTGTCCAGCCTTAACTCTGCTCGTGCAGCATCGATGCAAAAACTACTGATGAAGTAGGTGTGATGAATCGATGGAGCAACGTAATAAAGAGTAAGGGTGGCAAAAAGCGAGATGCAATAGGCTATCTTCTGTTAATAAACAGCAGGCGTTTGATTACGGAATCGAGCCTAAAAAGCAAGCAAGGAAACACTGGGCAGCGGGTGGGAAGGTCTTTGATCTTGTGAACTGGCTTGCGGTGATATATGGGTTTCATGGAGCTTGCGGATTCTTCTCCAGATAGGAGCAATGAAAGAGCATGATTTCTTGTACTGCCGCACCATCGGAAAAAGAAATAAGGGCAGGAGTAAGAGATATCGAATTGCAAACAGGCTTAAAGAACCTAGCCGGTTCGAGGAAGTTTCCCAACCAGCAGAAGACTTTCGCACCACTGTGGGGATCTCGCGTGGAACAAAACCAAACAATCCCAAGCATGTAAGAGTCAGTTCTACAGGAGTTTTATCAAAGTGGGGTTGAGGCCGTCTCCGCGTCCGGTGTGGGCAAGGAGCATAACAAAGCTCGTTAAAACGGCAAAAGATACTGGAAAATAAAGAGGAAATGGTCCGGACAAAGGTCAGCTGCCTTCTGAGCGCTCGCGTATTCCACTCCAGGCTGCTTTGTTACCTCATCCCTCATGCGAGCGGCAGCTATCTCCGGCGGAGAAAACGTAGATCCATCCCGATACCAGCCCCTTGCTTCAAAAGAGGCACAAGATTGGAGCTGTTTTCAGATTGCTTTTGATTTCCAAGGTATCCGAGGTCGGTATAGAGCCTTTTCCCAGAGTCCGAATCCGCTTTTTCGGTGATTCCTTCCATTGGTATATAACAGGTGAATTTCCCTCACCGGAATAAGGCTACGCAAAAGGAAAAGTTGGCCTTTGGCAAAAGAGCTAGCGGAGCGAACCCAGCATGCAGACATTTTGCAAGATAGCTCCAAAAGCTTCTTTGGCTAAGCGCGAAAGGCTCATAAAAGCCGTCTGCCGGGCGGTGCAGGCTGGTACGGGAAGAATAGGTACGATAAACGACCCGGACCGCCATGACCACTTCGTCCTGCTCTTTGAGACGGTAGCCGGACCATCTTCCATGTGATTTCATTTTCATTCAAATAATAGCCCATGGAGCGGGCGTGACTTCCCAATCAAATAACTCAAACTGTAGGAACGGGTGGCACCGTTTGTCTCACTGTGCAATGGTACAGGATTTAGAAGTCCAGAGTTCCCTTTGTTTTCATGTCCCGTAAATCAATGTAAATCAAAGAGATTGGCTGACACTTTCCGAGCATAGCACTGTCAAAGTCGGAGGAGGAGAGGTAGTTTTCTCCTTTTAAGAAGCGACACCGCTGTCTCTTCCCTTGGTGCAAAAATGCGGGATGACCAAACTGCACAGTGTAGAGGAGAAGAGGTGAGAAAGGGATGAAAAACTTTTCATTTTGTATTCCTCGGTCTTTCCTTGTTTTTCGATCTTATAGCCGACTCACACGACCTTTAAGCACTTGAGCTTTCTGGACAATTTCAATTTTCAGAAATATGACGGATATGTGTACGGCAACGGTATTGTCTGGCACTGATGGCTTCCGTTCAAATCGGAGGTGTAGATTTCGAAATCGATGGAGAATACGCCCGGCATTTTTAACAAGAAGAAGCAGAATATTGTGTTCGATTTGGAGTCATTAACCATGCTCGTCCACGCTTACCTCTTTGGTATCATCGTGATCAATAAACCGCCACAGCTGTAAACAGCGGCATCGCGCTTTTGCCGTTTCAGTCTCATATTGCCAAGCTGTGTGTGTAGCGTCTTAGCTGAGACTTTGCTTTCTTCCGCGACAAGCTCTCAGTTAAAAGGGCTTTTGTGATGATGTAGTCATCTGCACCGATCGTTTAAGCCCAGAATTTTATCCGATAGTCCTCACTGCACTGAGAACCCAATGATGGGAACGGAGCTCTTTTCTGAATCTTCAGGGTGGTGACGAATCCGACCAGTCCAGGCATCCATTACATCCAAAAATAAGGAGATCGAGAGCTTCTTTCTCCATGATTTTTCAGCATCAAAAGCCGTCATAGGCTTTGAGAACATGGAAGCCTTCTCGCCGGTTGGGTAAATGGAAGTGAGCTTCCACCAATCTGACATATCATCATCTGAAACCAATATATTTTGCATAAGCACTCGCTTTTTGCAGGAAGCTTTCACCAATTTTCACTCATTCTCTGACTCTTTGGCTACTCTTTGAGCTTTTTTTAAGGCTGGGAAGAAATAGGAAAAGCTATTCGAAAAAAATGAAGAAGGGCTAGTGGGATGTGGGCTGTTATCAGGAGTACGTCGGCAACGTGATGCAGGAACAGGGGAGCTTTAGTTCTCACTAACTAACTTCCAGGTAACGGTACAGCTTCAAGCATAAATTGCGCTAACAAGCCTGACTTGCATGAAACTCGAACACTCCTGAACTTCAAGACATAAGTGGCTGCCACGAACTATACCTGTTTCGAACCGACATGAAAACTGGGGGCTCTGGTGGGTAAAAACTGGTTCTTTGTGACATTTCTATCTGGTTCAGGACTCAGACTTCTGGACAAACAGATTGGAGTTCACTTTCCTGGCAAGACTGCAACAACTGCTATGGCTCGTATCAGCCAAGACTGTGTGTTTCCGATTTACCTCCGAGAAACAGACTGCTGTTGGGAGGTCCTTTCAAGCTTGGCTGCTGGCTCAGGGCCCCCACTAAATCTGGTGCGAACACACGGTGAGAAAAGACTTGCTTCTTCTGCTTCCCAAAGAAGGCAGGGTTTCTTACAAGAAGGAGAAAAATGAAAAAACTGAACTTTTCCTTGCTGGGACTGTTGCTCAATTCCTTGACTGCCTGCTGGAGTGAGACATCGGAAAGGTTTGGGGACGATTTTGGGAGCAGGAAGATCTGGGGCAGCTCTAACTGTGAGGAACACGGGGAGTATCACAGACACGGAGGCGACCGTGGATGTTTCTTGCGATCAGTTGAGCCTGCAGTCTGCCTCACGCCTCAGTAACGACTTTAACTAGAATGCCATTTGTTTGACGGACATGGGTTTCAGCCAGGAGAAAAGGACTTTAATTGCGGACAAAACTGTTTACTTACCAGTAAAAGAGAACACCGCACCCGACGGGGAGTTCCCCTAACAACGGACGGGACAGACAGCTTCGGTGCTGCATTCGCGAGATCACCGAAGACTCACTTCCTCACTGTGCACTAAGCGCCGCTGGAGAGCTTGCGACGTACAGAGATCCCGATGGAACACTGCCGGAGGAGGTTGCAGAGGACTGCGGAAGAGGCATCGACGGTGACGGCGGTCATAATGACATTTGCTGAAATCGCTTTACTGGACAGGACGCAAAGCTCTCAGCGACTGGCCTTTCCGCTGTTTCAGTTCCTTCTGGACAATGAATGTGATTAAGCGTGGAAAAGAAAGGGCATTCCGCATTTGTTCAAGGACGGCATGTATGTTTACTCGAAGGATCTTTAAAGGTGGCGGCGAAGACCTTAAAAGAACAATGAAGAAAGTTCGTCCGATTGATTTCGCCACGCTATGCCGGAGAGCTGTCCGATAGTACGCAGGTCCCGTCGGTTGCTCGGGCATCAGGATCCGGATGAAGTTTGACGGTTATCCTTCTTACAGGAGACAAAATCACGCTGGCAGATGCCATGGCCTTTACTGAAAACAATCTGGAAGCCGATAAAGCAGACGACGTAGGTCGCGGAGATTGCATATCCTATCGAGGCTGCGTACGATGGAGCTTTACATTTGTCATCTTCCTCACTGCGACAGCAGAGTATCCGGAACGATGGCGACGCGCTGGGCTCTCTTACTTCTCCGTTTGTAGCGTACTATCCACGAATCCAGACGACGGGAGTTCGGAAAGCGAGAATGAGGAAAAGTGAATTATTGACTCCGTATGCAGCTTTGCCATGGATACCGCTTACATGGTGGAGTACAATCATTGACAGTTCAACTTGGTATCGAAAAAATCGTCTTTGGAAGCGAAAATTGCAAAATGCCGTAACAACGATGCTGAGTGCGAGGAAGAGCTACTGCTAAAAATCGGGAAGAAGCAAAAAGGCACGATGTTTAAAGAAATTCATAAAAATCAAGAAAGTTCAAACATATCAAAAAGAATATTCACGATTCGTTTAGCGGAAGACAGGCTGCAACCACGGCACTGTGACACGGAGATGGCGAAGAACAGTGCTCGGGTGGTTTAAAGCTGCAGGATTGAAAGCCGGGCGAAGGAAGGACATGGAGACAGCGATAGTGATGAATCGTGCAGATCCGTGGCGAAATAAACGGAGAACTGAGCTGTTCATTCCGCCTCCGCACTTTGGGAGAGACTCGTTTCTTTGACAGGAGAGACAATCATGATTGAGAGGCTGAAGGATGAGCACTATATTTTCAGTACGAAAACCTTGACCATCGGTTATAAGAGCGGAGGAGAGATGCGAGTTCGGAAAAGCGGTCCTGAAAAACAGGGAGAAAGTGCCGAAAGCAGGACAGAATGCGGATGCTGGGCAAGCCGGAAGCGGATTCCCGAAATCTGCGGGGATGACAGGATTGCAGTATAGTTCTCCTTGGGTTGACTTACGCCGGTGAAAAACCCGTCGGTAAGTGACGAGGCTAAACAGCAGATAGAGGAAAAATGATACCGGGTCGAAAGGAGGCGTATATGAACTAAAATAATAGCTTTGGTGAATGTGTAAAAGCAATCTAAATATGGGCAGCGGTGAAGTCTCTGAGACACTTATCATACTAACCACTACTAAAACTCTACGCTTGGACTTGAGATTCCCTCTATCCGCTTTTCCTCGTGATTCTTATCACACAAGCCAGACTTTTCTTCAAGCGATGGCCTGGTTTTCTCTTGCTGCCGGCGGCACCGTCAAGGGAACGGGACATCCCAAAGCGTCTGGCTGTTCCTTTTTTACCTGAGGAAAAATGGGTACAACCAGCACAATAAGAGAAATCCTTCCTTCCTATAAAGGAGAAAGTAATTCTCTTAAATAAGAGGCATCTCATCACCATGCCCACTCGCTTCTTCAGAAGACAATTTCGTACCGGTGCGGGAAGGAGGATGTATTCTCCATTCGCTTAAACTGTCCGATGAAGTGGTGGAAGCTTATACCCTTTGGGTGCTTTCCGTCGCCGCCAGCAGAATTCTTTTTTCATTTCTTTTCACATTGTAATTTTTGAAATATTTTTCCTGAAAAAAGGCCGGCTTTTTACCGGGTTCCATACCGATGATGATGTCATCGATAGCGTACCCTGAAACCATGCGGCGGAGGTGGCTGGCAATACAAGAACAGTACGGTGGCCTTACCTTCATTTTTGCAAAAAAGGTGAAGCCTTAGAAGAGCACGGACCTGCTGCCGGTTTTTCTCCGTAAGGTTGCATTTTTTTAGTCTCCGTAAAATAAGGGCCACTAAATATGGCATTTCTTGCAATTCGGCCTTCAGGACACTAGTGCCCCCATTTACCTGGTCAAAAATGCCGATAGCTATTTCTTTTTTTCTCTCTACTATCCATACGGCAATTCCTTTCTTCTTCTTCAAGTCTGTTTTAGCTTTCGGGGATGCAATTTCAGGGAAAACCTATACTTTAGAAACAAACAGGTGGGAGGAGCTCAGCGGCAAAGAATTAGTGTTTTACTCAGCGATGAAAGGAAGGATTGAAGAAATCTGACTCGCGCTTCCCTCGATACGAGACAAGGTACCCATGACCATTCCGATAACAAACAGACCTGCGTTGCAGCTTGCTGCGGGTTTTAAGCAGTTTGATTCGGAACGATGTACAGATTATCCGGAAATGTTGAGACGGCGCGCCATCTTATGACTATGGATTGATGACCGATGAGAAGAGCAAAGATAATATGCGGAAATTACAAAATATCTATTCCTGCATTGTTATGCCAGAGATATGAACCGGTTCTGTATGATTTCACGCCTGTGGGCGGGGGATTCCCCTTCTTTCGGAAAGAACACTTACATTTGACGGAGGGAGAAATTATCCGCTGGCTGGTGAAGATGGCTCCCGCTGATTACCGTTGCACCGAGTTCTGGCCGGTGGATAACCACGGAAAGGTGTTCTCATCACGGGAACAGCAGGGATTGGAAGGTCGGAGGCGACTCTTGAATTGATTAGAGAGGACATCGTTTGTTGGTCAGTGATAATGACGGTGGAGATTCCGAAGATGCCCGACGGTCCGCCGATGGAGGCGGCACCGGATGTGACAAAACGCACATCCGGCAGCGATACATCCGGTTATCACGTTATTGAAGCAGATCGTTCGGTGTGGAATCCAAAGCAGACCATCAACCATGGTGATTTCCCACTTGCAGGAGAATGGTCAAGAGGATAAGGATTATGACCGCTTAAAGGATATACTACAGAGTTTTTGAAATCAGATTATCGGCTACGATATCCCCATTCGTCCGGGTAAGGAAATATTGACCATCATCATTGGAGTGTGCCGCAATCAGCCAACAGAGCGAAGATGGGCTACAATGCCACTGGGGTACTGAGCGGTGAGCAGAGAACTCCATGTACGGGAAGAGGGGCAAATGGAACATTTTCTAAAAGACGACTTGCAAGAATACACCAGCTTTTAGTGGAGGAAAAGGGACTTCTATTCCCAACTCCTTTGAAGATGTTAGGAAGGAGCTTCTCAAGGCTGCATACACGGAAGGAAAGGACTTCTATGTCCGGAAGGGATCCTAATGTTTGATCTCCGATGAAGGCCTTGACGCCCCTGTGATTATTCGATATCATCCGGGTCACTTCAAATCTATGAACATTGGAAGAAAAATCAAGATACAGACGATTTTGGCCCTTGCCAGGTGAAGTCTTTCCGAACTGCATGCGGAGGAAAGGGCTACGGGGAATGGGCCTTTTCTCCGACATTCCCGGTACTGCCTTGAGCCGGGCAGGTCAGATGAATGCCGGCGCCTGTAACAGCAGGAAATCAAAGATGTTTTCCGTCATGGTACGTTTTGTAAAATGGGAGAAATCTTCGACCTTTTCTCTTTCGGAAATGGTTGTTTATCGACATTCTGCGGTGGAGAGGCAAGGATATGCCGCTGCAAGCTTCGCACAGAAAGGGAGAACTTGCGTCCATTCGAGAAAGGAGGACTCAAAGAAGGAGCGGAGAAAAGCCGCTGAACTCACCTTGAGTTCCTGTAAAAGACGGAGGAGACTGATAACTACTCGCCTTATCGAAGCAGCGGACTTAGAGGTTTTCGTGTATGGAGCCACCGCCGTTCCGAAGCATTGGTTTCGTGGTCAATCTCGGCGAACAGCGCAAGAAATATTTATGAACATCGAAGGGGTGAAAGGATGGTCAAAAGAAAGGAAGATTATTGACTGGAAGCGGAAATCAAGCTGTGGACAGGTTTCAGCAAAAAAGCAGTTATTTTCAGTAAAAGAAAGGCTTTTAAGGGTGGAAAAAGGATTTTTGTAATAAAAGAAAGTGTAATTTAGAAAGGAGCAGGATTTTGGAAGAAGGAAAGACCGGTCGAACCGAAAAGAACAAGCTGATTCCTGTCTTATCTTGACCGGGAATGAGTGGTGAAAGGAAAGACGACTGGCATGAAGATTCTGGAGGGATTTAACTGTATAGATATCTTCCGGTTGCGCTACTGGATAAGTTTTTGGAACGGTGATGGAAAACGGGAGAGAGAAAACAGTGCTTTTGAGGAATTGACAGCAGAAAGCTTATACAGGACTCTGTGGACAGTTGGAGGCACCTTTCTCGATGGGAAGAAAGTCTCCTTTCAAATCGTCTTTGGACACAAAGACGGTTGATTCGGCGCTGAAACCAGAAGATCACACCCGCTTTTCAGGAGGCAGGGCAGGGCGGGGTAACTGTCCGAGCAGCTTGCATTCCTACAGGCGGACAGCATCATCGACCACCTCGAGCTTTTGACCAAGAGCTCAGAAGCCGCTTTTCATTTTGAAGAAAAATAAGAATCTTGGTTAAACATCGTCTCCTTCGGCTTTAAGTACCGGGTTCGGAGGACACGGATTGCTGCTGATGTACGTTCTTACAGATCCTTATTATGAGGAAGGACTTGAAATCCGCTTTGGGAACGGAGGAAGTGTACAGCGCACATCGGGATGGAATGCGGAGATTGCATAAGCTAAAAGGCACGGATTTTTGATTCTCTCAGCGAAGGGAGAAGAGAATCGGTTGGTTATCGACATTACGCTGTACCGGAGGAAAGCTTTATCGTTCCGTCACGATTGCCGAAAAAATTATCGTCCATATGGAGAATATCGGATAGACTGGACCATGAGAGATATAAACCAGCCATGTATGGTTAATAAACACTAAAAAGCATGAAATTCAAAGCCGAAGAATTATGGGGAGACAGAATCGTGTGGTGGAAGGCACAAAAGCAAGAATAATGAAATTGAAAAAACTCTCTTTTTCATGGCGAAGAGGGTAAAGGCTGAACTGTTGAAAGGGAAGCTTTGCAAATCTAAAAACTCATTAAGATGAAAGCCAGATGGGGAGAAAAGCAAAGGAAAAGTGAGAAACAGTATTTTCTTGCAGAACGCAAACGGATCATGAAGAATATCATTTGGGTACACCTGAGTCTGAAAAAGAGCTGGAACGGATAGAAGGATTTTAGAAAGCTTTTCGATCCATCCGAAAAAAGGACTCGAGGAAAGAAATTCCATGGTGTGCCCAAAGGATGCCCGGGAGAAAATAGCGGATGTTTTGAAGAAGATTCTTGGAGGCGCAGTCGATGGAATTGGAAAATGCCCGTATTCTCAAAATCGGCAAGAGATAATCAACCATGGAGAGTCAACTTTTGAGCGAAAAAATCGTACAGTAAAGGCAAGTTAATTAGCTGCTGAGAGGACATTCTTCTTATTAAAGAGAAAATAGGTTTAAACCAGGTGAATCTGGTTTGCGAGGATTGTAGTTTAACGTTTACTTATCGGATCATCCTTGAGGCTTTCAAGGATATGCGACACCAATCGAGAAGAAACGGTGTAAATCATCGGTTGCGAATTGGCCGGGATGCAGAGCTTCGCAATGAAGCTTAAGCACTCTGGGATTAGGAGGCTCGTAAGCACTGGGAGGCACAGACTATGAGAACCAATAACAATACCTGATGAATTTACCGAGGTAAAGGATCATCCGGCCAGCAATGTGGTACGGATTACAACCGCTTCGATCCGATATCTATGTGTCATCCGAAATAAG